>OBEQ012140017.1_pt1 | contig 57575 bp, 47 predicted proteins | sample 1670901 | NCBI WGS metagenome assembly OBEQ01 (sample SAMEA104232315, study PRJEB22302) | groundwater metagenome | biome: forest; feature: aquifer; material: groundwater | place: USA | collected 2011-08-07 | depth 5.4 m
CGCCTTGGCCGTCGGCAACATTTGCTGTCCAGCAAGTATCTCGCTTTCAGCGAATGTGCAGGTAACCCGCCGAGCCTGTTTCCTGCAAGCGGGGTTGCGCAGTTGGGGTGGTTTGTTCGAACTCGGCAGCGGGGGATGCCTGTGGCGCGCGTCCGGCTCTATGAGTAAAATGCTGCTAGGCGCCCGCCCAAGCTCTGGACAGCTTGAAAAAGGCCATTGGTAGTCTCCCGAAGTACTCTCGCCGTCAATCATCCGGATACCGGCTGTTCGATAGCGACAAAACGTCCAGCGCTCGAACAGTATTGGAGTATTCCGATGAGCAACTATGTCCGCTCGGCCGCCTATGCGGCCTCCCAAGCACTTGCCGCGCAAGGCTTGACCGTCAAGCGTTCCCATCTGTCCGAAGTCGTCGCCGCGCTACTGGGCTACCGCACCTACGCGGCCTTGGTCGTCGAAGACGCGAACCCCAAGCTCGACTACCACCTGGACGACGCCGAGATCTTCGTGCTCAACCTGCCGATGGGGGCGGCGCGCGTCCTTGAACTGGGTCTTGAAGACGGTACGACACCGTCGATAGTGATGCCGGCCTGCGTCGTGACGTTGAAGGCCAGTGTGGATCGGGTCGGTGTCTACGAGGGCGTCGCCGATTTCTACGATTCGCACGCGCGCGAGGCGCTGGCCGACGCGATCTTCAACTCCGACGAATTGGCCGGTGCAATGGCTGAAAGCAATGCCAGCTATCCCGACGAACCTCAAATGGATGTCGAGTGCCCGGCGACCGCGGACTTGTGGGCCGCGACAGATGAATGGACGATCGAGGCCGACGGGAACATGACCGGGGAATACGACCCGGAAGGTGACCGCATGTTCAACGGGGACACGCTGAACTGCCGCGGATGGCTGACGTACCGCAAGGCGGGGCGCGCGGGGTTGGTTTTCGTTGAGTCTGGTGGCACTGGCGGGGCCGATGACAGCTGGCGCGACATGGATCGCGAAGCCGAGCTGGCGTATGAGCAAAGCCTGCAGGTCGGGCAGGCCAGCTAGCAAGAAAGCCTGCATCGGCGGGGTGTCGATCGCGCCGCCGGTGCTTCAAGCACGCTGCCTCACTTGGACGCGAGATGGTTCTTCAGCAGGAACCAGCACATGTTGAGCGCGAAGGACCGGCCAAGGCGGGTCATCTGATCCTCTGGGATGCCTACGGGGCGATGGGCGCCCGGACTCAGAAACCCGAATACACCCGCCAGACCCTTTTCCTCTTCGGGCGTGACTTCGCCGCTCGTGCGCAGGAATGCCAGCACCTCGCCCCATTTCGCCGGGTTGTAGGTCGCGGGCACTGGCGCGCGCGAAGCCACGTCGGCCGCAACGTCCCCCGCCAGCGTCTCCAGCGCGACGCGGGCATTCACGAGGGCCGCGTTGTAGTCGGGCGGAGTCGCGCGAAAGGCCTGGGCCGAATCGCCGATCTTGGCGATGATCTCCTGCGCGCGCGGCGCTCCCGAGTTTTGCAGCGCCACGATCAGGTCGTCCTCCAGTGGGGCCGCATCCGCAATCGACGGGTCGATCTGCACGAGCTTCGTGTCTTCAACGATGTAGCCGTCCAGGAGCAGGCATTGCGTCAGATCATGCATGCGCTCGTCGAATCGGTACTTCGGGTTCACTCTTGCTCGCAGGTCACCCTTGGTGGCCACGACTTCGGCCAGCACAAGCATCAGGGGGCGTTCGTCAAGCCCGCGCAACGTGTTCAAGAGCCCATACAGCAACTGGCCTGGCGACAACGACAGGTGTTGTACGCCGTACTTGCTGAGCAGCACGATGGACAACATGGGCTCCTGAAGCTCCAGGAATTGAGCGATGGAATAGCGAGTCCTCGTTCCGATCATGTCTGGTTCCTTTCGTCGGACGGCTCGGCATCGGGGCCGGGAACAGTCAAGAGGGCCATGATAAGGTCAGTTTGCACGATAACAATGTGTGTGTTATCGTGCAAAACTAACGTTATCAAGGATGAGCCTTGCCGACCCTCGCAACCGCTGTTCTGCACTACCTCCGAGAGGTCCTGGGCATTGAAGCGCCAGGCGTGAAGCCGTGGGCACGCGCAAACGAACTGCCGTACTTCCTTCGCGATGCCTTCCAGTTCAGCGAGCTAGAACTGCTAGGGCAGCCCGTTGTCCTGGCGATAGGGCGCGCGGAGGCCAAGCAGTCCCTCAGCGAAGTCCGGACCTGGCTGGACAAGGTTAAGGCCTTAGCCGGTCAGCCGGCGGTCTACGTCACCGATGCACTGGCCTCCTATGACCGTCGACGCTTGATCGAGCAAAAGGTCCCGTTCATCGTGCCGGGCAACCAACTCTATCTGCCGGACCTGGGTCTGGACCTGCGCGAGTATTTTCGGCAGCGCGCTCCGGCCACGGAAGCGCTGAGCCCATCCGCGCAAGCCATGCTGATCACCGCCTTGCTGCGCCAGCCGTGGCAATCCGATTGGCAGCCCTCCAAGGTCGCAGTCGCCTTGGGCTACACGCCCATGACACTGTCACGCGCGGTCAAGGAACTGACTGCGGCCGGGCTGGCTACCGCATACACGGTCGGCCGCTCGCGTTGGCTGCGAATGGAACTCCCACCGGAGCAGGCCTGGGAGCGTGCGAAGCCCGCACTGCGAACGCCAGTCAGGCGCGTGGTCTGGGTGGCAGCCCACGGGGTCGTTGCACATCGGCCCAGCCGCATCGCGGGCGTAAGCGCACTCGCGCGCTATTCCATGCTGACCGAGCCGAAATGGCCGGTGTATGCGATGACCGCGGCCGACTGGAAGGCTGCGACGGATGCCGGGGTTCGAGAGTTACATGAGCCCGAAACGGGCGCACAAGAATGGCAGCTGTGGAGCTACAGCCCGGCGTTGATGCCAGACGCCACCACGGTGGACCCGCTCTCGCTGACGCTCAGCCTGCAAGAGAACGCCGATGACCGAATCCAGCTCGCACTGGATGAACTGAAAGGACAACTTCCATGGTGAGAGGGTTGGACATTTTCCAGGAGCGGTTTGCGGAATACGTCGACCAGTACGTCTTGATTGGCGGCACGGCTGCGACCTTGACGATGGAGGAGGCCGGCCTGGAATTCCGAGCCACCAAAGACCTCGACATCGTCCTGCATGTGGAAGCGCTGACGCTGGCATTTGGCGAGGCCTTCTGGAAATTTGTTGAGGACGGCGGCTACGAAATCCGCCAGGCCAGCGACACGGGAAGACCAATCTTCTATCGGTTCCAGAAGCCCGCTGACGCTCGCTACCCGGCGATGGTCGAGCTGTTCGCGAGAGCCCCCGACGGATTGCAACCGGCCGAAGGCAGTCAGCTGACACCAATACCACTGGACGAAGCCGTCTCCAGCTTGTCCGCCATCTTGTTGGACGAGGTCTACTACGCATTCATCATGGCTGGGCGCCGCGAAGTCGACGGCCTGCCCTGGGTCGGTGAAGACCGCCTGATTCCGCTCAAGGCCATCGCGTGGCTGGAACTGACTGCGCGAAAAGAGCAGGGCGCTAAGGTGGACGCCAAGGACGTGCGCAAGCACCTCAACGATGTGCTGCGCCTTTCGCAACTGCTGGCGCCCGCCACACGCATTCCGGTCGACAAAAAGATCGGCGACGACATGACGCGGTTCCTTGTTGCCGTCGCTGCCGACACGTCCATCGACCCGAAAGCGCTGCAGCTTGGCAACGTCGCCGTCGCCGACCTGGTGGCCCGCATCGCCCAGGCATATGAAATTGAATTGCCTGCATAGGCGGCGGGATGACGGACGAGGAAGTCAACCTACGCAGGTCGATGGGCAGCCACTCCCGATCGGAACCAAAAAAACTGAGCAGGGGGAGACATGGCATTGTTCAAGGCTTGGTGCGCTGGCACCAAGGACAAAAGCAAGAAGAAGACGTTCCGAACGTACACGGAAAAAGATGGCGGTCGTGCAGCCGTTCTTACGCAGCTGGGCGAAGCCGTCAGGACACACTACGACCAGGCTGACAGGATCGCTGACGACGTCGCCCGCCTCGGGTACGACGGCGCCTCCGAAATTCTCAGGGCACTGCTGCCTCAATCGAAGCGCGCGCGCTCCGGCGATCTCGGCGAAATCCTGGCCTCCGAACTGGTGGAGGAGGACATGGGCTTTCGTGTTCCCGTCCGGCGGATGCGCTTCAAAGATGGGCGCGAGGTCGCGATGCGCGGCGACGATTTCATCGGCGTGGGCTATGACTCCGATGAAAAGCTTTGGCTGCTAAAGGGCGAGTCGAAAAGCCGCGCGAATCTTGGCAACGTGACGATTGCCGAAGCGCGTGAAGCCCTGAGCCGGTACGGCGGCCGCTGCACGCCGGACTCCTTGCTGTTTATCGCGAATCGGCTCCTCGAAAGCGCCGACGAAGATGATGTCAAACTCGGCCGGACGATCCGCGACGAGGTCGGGCTGAAAGCTCTGCGCGCCAATCGCATCGACCACATGCTGTTCACCATGTCCGGAAACGCGCCGGCTGCGAAGCTGCAGAAGGATCTGGAGGAGGCCGGCGATGACCGCAACCAGCACGTCGTCAGCCTTCACATCGAAGACCACCAAGCGTTCATTGCCGAAGTCTACGAGGAGGCGATGAATCTTGGAAACAAGTGATGAACTGCAGGCATTCCTGACCAAGGCGACGCAAGACGGTGTTTGGGGACGACTGCTGGACCGCGGCGCGGCATGGTCGATCATGCGTCAAGCGGGGGTGCTGCCGGAGGATGCACCGCCACTCGGCGAGCAGATTGACATCGATCTGGCAGAACACGGCTTTTCGATCTTGCGTGCAGCGCTGTCACTGCGAGAGCTCGATGGCACATCGGCTCTTTGTCAGCGTGCGTTCGAGCGCGCTGGCAATGCCTTTGAATCGCTGGTTCGCAATGGCGCCCCAGAGGCTGAGGAGCGTGGCTTCTACCGCACGATTGCGGGCGCTGCCTACCATCTGGCGGGCTATTCCGCGATCGCTTACTCGCTGTTCGGCGAGCAACAAGTTTCCGATCTCAATGCCAACGCGGCTGAAGCCGCTTTGATCCTGCTGATCCTGCGCGACCTGGATCGCCTCAGGACGTATGTCAAATCCCAACTGCTGGATGAAGACAACGGCGATGCCAACGTCTCCGCCTTGCTGGAGGCTGGGGAGATCGATTCCGACGAGGCGATTTCGATCGTCCTCAACACCGTGGTTTGCCGCGCCCTGGCATTTTTCGACTTTGCCCTTCAAACCGGCGAGGTGTCGTTGCTGGACATCGCAAAGGAACTGCTGGACACAGCCCTCGACCTTGCAGACGCTGCTGCGTCCGTGTCGCTGTGGTGGATTGTCCGGTTGTGCCGGAACATGCTCGACGATCTGTGGGCGCACTCCTTGCACGAGACTCTTCCAAGCGATCCGCCCGAGGGCGGCGAGGAGCGGTACGCTGAGCTGCGGCGGCTTTTCATCGCGTCGCTGTACGCGCGCAAGAGCGCCGAACTGGAGTTGTGGCCATCACAGCGCGAAGCCGCTAAGCGATCCACTGATGTGTCCGACGACCTGGTCGTCGCCTTGCCAACCAGCGCGGGAAAGACGCGCATCGCAGAGATCGCCGCCCTGATGTGCTTGGCGGGCGGTAAGCGCGTGTTGATCGTCACGCCGCTGCGCGCGCTTTCGGCGCAGACCGAGCGAACCTTTCGCCAGACCTTTTCACCGCTTGGATTCTTGGTTTCCTCGCTCTACGGTGCGAGTGGCTTGTCAGCCGGCGATGAGGACGCCCTGCGATCGATGGACATCATCATCGCCACCCCGGAAAAACTCGACTTCGCGTTGCGCAATGATGCGTCGCTGATCGACGACATCGGGTTGGTTGTGCTCGATGAGGGCCATCTCATTGGTCCAACCGAGCGAGAGATTCGCTACGAGATACTGGTGCAGAAGTTGCTGCGCCGGGCGGATGCAGGTACACGGCGAATCGTGTGCCTGTCTGCCATTCTTCCGGACGGCCAGCAGCTTGAAGACTTGACGGCCTGGATTCGCAGTGACGTTGAAGGCGAGCCGGTGCGATCATCCTGGCGGCCCACTCGGCAGCGTTTCGGGACGTTGGTCTGGCAGGGCGACGCCGCAAAGCTCAACTATGACCTTGAGCAGCAAGGTCCGTTCCTGGCCCGATTTATTGAACAGATTCCGCCGCGGAAACCAGACCGGACGCCATACCCTCGAAAGACCAAGGACCTGACATTGTTCGCAGCATGGCGGTTTGCTGAGCAAGGCAAGCGGACACTGATCTTCTCCACGCAAGCCAACTGGGTCGAAGGCTACGGAGAGTCGGCTGTTGAGCTACACCGTCGCGGCTACCTGCCGACTTTGCTCGACGACGAAACGTCGGTGCAACGGGCGCTCGAAGTTGGACGAGAGTGGTTGGGCGAACAGCACCCCGCGGTTGCTTGCCTCAAATTGGGCGTTGCGGTTCACCATGGCCGCCTGCCAAGCCCCTTCCTTCGCGAACTCGAAGCGCTGCTTGCCAAGGGTGTGCTGAAGGTGATCGTGGCGTCGCCGACGCTTTCGCAGGGTCTGAACCTGAACGCCGCTGTGCTTCTGGTGCCGTACCTGGTGCGATCAGGCAAGGTTATTTCAGGCGAAGAGTTTGCCAATGTTGCAGGCCGCGCCGGCAGAGCCTTTGTCGATGTCGAAGGGCTCGTCGTTCATGTGATCTTGGACAAGCCGAATTGGCGCCTGACGCAATGGCGCAGTCTCGTTCAATCAGCCAAGGCACGCACATTGCAAAGCGGGCTCTATCAGATCATTGCCGAAATCATCGAGCGACTGGCGCGAGAAGGCGTGTTGAAACGTGCCGACGCCATCGAGTACCTGTCGAGCTCACGGGAAGCGTGGAAGTCGCAAGCCGAGGAGAGCCTGCTGCTCGGGATCTTCGAGCCGGCGGGAGATGGCGACGAAGAGGAAGAGGAGAAGATCGAGGAAGAGCCCATGTCGCATCTGGTCGAGAAGCTCGACGCGACAGTGTTGGGCTTGGTCGACGCGCTGGACGCGGATAGCGAGGATTTGCCGCGCCTTCTCGACGAAGCGTTGCAAGGGTCGCTTTGGGCTCGCCAGATTGGCCGGGAGGATGAATCCAGGCAAGGGGCGCACAAGGCCATCCTAGAGGCCCGCGCGAACGTGATCTGGAGTCACACCACGCCTAACGTTCGAAAGGGGCACTATGCGATGGGGGTGGGGCTTGAAGCCGGCCTGGCTATCGACAGCATGGCTGACGTGTTGGGTGAGTTGCTCGATCAAGCTGACGAGGCGGCATTGCGCGACGACGGTGAGGAGCTTGCCGTCGCCCTTGCTCAACTCGCCGCACGGCTGCTCGTTATCCGTCCTTTCGTGCCCGACAAAAAGAACGCGCTTCCGGCAGACTGGGGTGATCTTCTGAAGGAATGGGTGTCGGGCACGGGCGTGAATGTCATCGGCCCCAAGAACATGCGCATCGTCGAAGATGCGTTTGCGTACCGCCTGGTCTGGGCGCTCGAAGCGATGAGAACCCGCCGCATCACGCTGGGCTGGTCGTCGGAAATCGTCTCCGGAGGCGGCGCCGCATCGGTGGAAACCGGTGTACCCCAACTCATGATGTCCATGCTCATACGGGCGGGACTGCCGTCACGCCGTGCCGCCATGGCGGCGATCCGCACCACGGGCGCCGTTTTCGTCACTGTCTCTGGTATGCGTGAGTGGCTAGCCAGCGATGAAATCGCAGACCTGACCAATGCCGGCGGGTTTCCGACACCCGAGACGGCCTTGCTTTGGCAGCGTTTCCGAGACGAAATGCTGAGTGGGGTGCAGCAGAAGTGGAGTGTCGGAGGCGGAGCCCGCGCTTTGTCCATTGGTGCCGGCGAAAAGGCGCCTGCTGCGGGCACCTACCGTATCGAAATTGACTCATCTGACGGCGAGGCGTGGTTGACCACGCCCGACTATCGGCGGGTGGCCAAGTTCAGGACCCGTGTGCAAGGCACATGGCGCGGTCTGTTGGCTGCGCGACTGAAGGGCGGCCAACGCTCGGCCCAAATCGAGCGCTTTGGACCTGGCGGGGTGAAGTGGCCGACCTAATGACTGTTGGTGCCGGCCCTGAATTGAGCAGCGTGCCGACGCTCTACTGAGCCACCCCGAGGCCTCGCCAAACCATGCGTGGCGCGGGCCGAAAGCGAGATTTTATGGCTCACTCCATCATCGGCAAGACCACCGAAGTGGCTCAGTTCAGGATCGGCGCAAACAAATGTCAGCAGTACCTTGAAGGTGGCAATCGGGCACGAGAGATCGCCGGCGTCGGGATGACCGCTGCCTGCCAGTAACCGTGAGTTCGGGACGTGGGCTTCACTGAGCGCAATCGCTGCATAGCAGGCGTCCACGCTGCGGCCTTGACCGGCGGCTGAGGGTCGGAGGGTCGGGAGTTGACGGCCGGTCCTAGCCGGCAAGCGTCCGGTCCCGCTGGGATTGCGGATAGCCGCGAAGTGGGCTGGTCTCGGTTTCAATCGAGCACAGTCGGCGCACGCCGATTTGGCGTGTACCTGCTCGCATCTCTGATGCGCTGTGGCCCGCAGCCAGACGACGGAGACGACGCGAACGGAAACGAGTCAGACACCGCCAAACTGCACGTGCGGCGATGCCTGTGAGCAGAACCGGAAACAAAGTTTCCGACATGGGCGGAGCGGGGACCCCGAACTGAGGGATCAGTCCTCGACTTCCTCCAAGTGCTGATTCAGTCGCTCTCGGAGATAGGCGTATTCGCCGTCCACTGCGCATTCGACGCAATGGATCAATTCCGCGCGGCCGACTTCAGTTGTGTACATCACCCTTGCGTTATCCGGAACGACCGGGTCACCATCGGCGTCAACGTCGTCGTCGAGAACGAACCGCTCAGCAAGGCCGTTGAAGTCAAACGCCAGAATTGAGTCGGTTTGCCAACCCGCTTGTTGGGTCATTTGGTCCGTGGCTAGGTCTCGTGCAATCAGATCTCTTGGATGAACCTTCCCGGTGAGCGCTGCGTCGATTCCAATCCAGATAGAACCGCTCCAGCACAGGCGCTGAACGTCGTTGGCGGTTAGGCTCTTGATGAAATCGATGCATAGCCGTCGGAACGCATCCAACGTGACGAGTTCCTTCTCTGGCGGTTGTGTTGCCGCACGTCCTGGGGCAGCCGAAATGTCGACTGCAGGTTCCTGAACGCGCCGCATCAAGAGGGACCAGTTTTCAAACCCCTCGCGTACCGCGATGGTGTCGAGCGCCTTCGAGTAGGTCATCGCGCCGGACTTTCGCAAGCACTTGGCCTCATGCCTGAAGCGCTCAATCTGCTTTGGGGAAAAAGTTTTCTGCACAACCGAAGCTCCTTGTCATCGGCGTGATGGATATGCGCCCACACACTCCTCGCGCCGGACATGAAGTCAACGGTTTGCGGAAAAATCTGCGGCCTCGCTGAGGCCAGCTTGCACTTTGCCGAGGTGGCTTCGCCATCGTGGGCGGGCATGCCGTAGTGCAACGGCTGACCCAGTGTAGCTGCGAGTGCATGTAACTGGCGAGTTTTTTCGCCGAGCACGAGCCTCCAAAACTACGCATGTTGGCGCCGGCGCCTGAATGCGCCACTTTCGATGATCGTGCCGGCTTCGCTGTGAGCCACCAGAATCGTCCGCGTGACCGCGCGCGACTTGCCTTTCAGGTCTGGAAGGTGGCTCACTGCAACGTCGGCGCGGCGGCTCAGATCCCGGCCGGCGGCAACAGTCGACTACAGTCGGCCTTGGTTTCTAGTGTCGCCTCCGGGTCGGGTGGACATCTCTGACCAACACGCACGATCGCCGTCCGCACGGCTCCGCCCTTCAGGCCGAGGTCACGACTTGAATGGCGCCAGACACCGGGTGAGAGTCGCGGCGCCGGCAAGCAGGAAGACAAGCCAAGACCGCGGCGACAAGGCCAACTAGCGATGGTTTGTTGGCAGCAGGCCCTGACGCCTCAGCTTTCGTTCGAGCTTTCGTTTGAGCGCTCGTAGCAGTTCCGGGCTGACGGACGTGGCGATGATTGCCGATACGCCGCTGGGCGTCACGAATTTCACGGCCTCCTTGTGCCCAGATCGGACGATCTGCATCCTGACATCCCCTCGAAATTCCCGCATCTTCGGCAAACTGCAGATCACTTTCGTAGACCTGAAGGGATCGTATCCATATCGGACGTGGCCGACAACCTCGGGCGCCAGCAATTTCGCTGCGCATCCCCAAAGCGTCGAACACTGCCACACCTGAGCGGTCTCGGACGAGTGCTCAGACGCGAGCGAGCACTGGAAACCTAGTTTCCGCTTTGAACTGAGCTTCATGCGGTGTACTTCGGCCGTGCGCCTGGTCCGTTCCTTTCGAACCGCCGCTCGACAGCGTCCTATGAATCAGAAGCGACGTACTCGGGCGGCGCGCAAGCGTCCCGAACGCGTGCCGTCGATTCACGGTTCGGCCGCTAGGTAGTCCGGAGGCAACAACGCCTCCGTGTAGTACATCAAGTCGCCCGCACTGACACCCAGTGCTTTCGCGATCTTGAGGACCAGCACGAGAGTCGGCATGTGCTCGCCCCTTTCGATTTTCCCCATATGTGACCGCTCGACCTTGGCAAGGTGAGCAAGGGCTTCTTGAGCCACACCTCGCGTCGTTCTCATAGAACGAACCACCGAACCAAACGCTTGGGCCACGACCGGGTCGGAAGTCGTCGCACCCTTGGGGCGGCCAGCCTGAATCTCGCGCTTTTGCATCGACAAAAGCGTCGCGGTGCAACACAATAAAAACCACGTTATCTTTAACTCATTCAGACATGAACGACCTTCTCCTTCTTGTCCACGGCCTCATGAAGGTCGCTCTCGTGGCCGGAATCATGGTGCTGGTAGCGACAGCCCCTTCGGGGGCTTCCGCTGCTGCGGCCGGTCACGAGCACGAAGGCTCGCCAATTGCGGCGCCCGTCCGCGCGTGTTCCGTGTGCGACGAAGACGGTGGCTCGATGAGCGACGCCCACGATGACGACTACGCCTTTGCCAGTCACTCCTCCCTGGATCAAACCAACCTCTTCGGGACAGACACGCACGACCATGCACCCGACCACTGGCGGCACGACAGCGAGCACGAATCGCATCGGTCAGGGCTGATGGAGGCCGATCCCTTCGACCACATAACAAACATCGACGGCACGCCGATGTGCGGTGACATCGACATCCACGGCAACGCCTACGGGGTAACCGACTGGCACTCAGACTCGTGGGACATCGGCGGCATGTCCTCGTCGAGCATGTTCGACTGACCGCGTCCGCCGGCCTGGGTCAGGGTTTCAGAAGTTCGTACGGCTCGACGCCCAGCGCATGTGCGAGCTTCTCGATGTTGTCGAGCGAGATGTTCCGGACCTGGCGCTCGACGTGGGCAACGAAGGTGCGGTGCAACCCGCACTCGAAGGCCAGCGCCTCCTGCGACCACCCCTTGTTGCGCCGAAGCGCGACGACGTTCGCGGCCAGCACGGCGCGGGCACTAACCCTCTTCTTCGACTGACCGCCTGTTGCTGGACCCATTCGGGCCCAGTCTCCCGTCTTGCCGCTTTTGAGTCAGCCGTGTTTACGTCACAATTTCGGAGCGACCTTCATCGCTCAAAAGGGAGAAGACCATGAAAATCACGAGGCGGAAAAGCGCCCCTGTTGTCCTGTTGGCGTTCTGCTGCGCCGTATGGACGGCGCCTGCAGAGGCCGACTTCGACAAGGCGACAGAGTTCTTTCATAGGGGCCAGTATTCCGATGCAATCCGTGAGCTGCAGCCGCTGGTCGAGGCCGGCGACCCCGCCGCGATGAACGCGATGGGCGTCCATTTTCACAACGGGTACGGGGTCTCCAAGAACGCGCGAGCGGCGGCCCAGAACTACCGAAATGCGGCCGAAAAGGGTTACGCCGAGGCGCAGTTCAATCTTGCGAACGTGCTGATGGGTGGTGACGATGGTGTTGCAAAGGACGAGCGCCAAGCGGCCGTGTGGATGCGAAAGGCCGCCAACCAGGACTATGCCGACGCTCAGCGCGAGCTGGGGTACATGTACGCCGACGGAACCGGGGTGCCCAAGGATCTGGCACTCTCGTTCGAATGGCTGCGCAAGGCCGCCGACAAGGGGAGCGCTAAGGCCCAGTACTCGGTGGGCTGGGCCTTGGCATACGGGGTCGGCGTTGCGCAGGACAAGCCGGCCGCTGTCGAGTGGCTCAAGAAGTCCGCCGATCAGAACGTCGCGGACGCCCAGAGATCGCTTGGGGTCCTGCTGTTCAACGGCGACGGCGTCAAGAAGGACCAGCCGCTCGGCACCCAGTGGTTGCGCAAGGCCGCCGACCAAGGCGACATCACGGCTCAGATAAACCTAGGCAATATCTACCGCAACGGCTTGGGCACGCCGAAAAACGACAAGCAGTCCAACGACTGGTACAAGAAGGCGGCGGAACAAGGCAGTGGCACAGCGCAGCGGGAGTTGGGCCACGCCTACAGGTTCGGCTATGGCGTGGACGAGGACGAACGAGAAGCTGCCCGCTGGTACCGAATGGCCGCCGATCAGGGCGACGCTGCGGCTTCGAACAACCTCGGCGACCTGCATGAGCGCGGTGCCGGCGGGCTACGACAGGACTATGTCGAAGCTGTCCGCCTGTACGAGGCCGCTGCCCGGCAAGGCGAGCCCTACGGCCAGCGCAACCTGGCCAAGATGTACCGCGAAGGCCTCGGCGTCCGCAGCGACGCCGTCGTGGCCTACAGCTGGATCAACCTCGCAGCATCGGCCGAATCCCCGCACCCCAAGGCGGCCGATGAGCGCGACGCCATGGCTCAGTACATGCCCAAAGACCTCATCGGCGAAGGACAGCGGCTCGCGAGGGAATGGAAGCCAGGTACCCCGCTCGGAAAGTCCAAGCTGAAGCCCATCGAGGTCGCGCCGCTGGCCGTGGCGTGGGCCATGAAGGTTGGGAAGGCCATGGACGCCAGGCTCGCCGATCAGCAAGCCAGCCAGTACCCCGCCAGGCCCGAGGCCAAGACCGGCCTCACGACCTGCAACACCAGGTGCGTCAATGGTGACTGCTACCGCACCTACGGCGACGGCCGCAAGGTGAACTTCCAGGCCCGCCAGAAATGGAACCCGTTCAACAACCAGTTCGACTGGGACTCGGGGAGCTGCTGATGAAGAGAACATCCAACGCCGTTGTCATGGTCGCCGCGCTGCTGCAGGCGCCAGCTGTCGTACGAGCACAGCAGCCTGATTCTGCTGGACAGGCAGCGTCGGGCCCGACAGCGCAGCCGGCCCCCGCCAAGAAGACGACGCTCGAACCGGCCGATTTCACGACGAAGGCCAACGGGCAGATCGAGCTGGTCGTCGGCCGCGACTCACCCCTCTACGCCGAGTTCGAAGGCGGCCCTTCCCTGACACAGCGGCTTCGCGAGTCCCTGCAGGAACGAGGGTTCGAGTTGGCGCCAGATGCCAAGTCAGCGAAGGCGACGCTCAAGTTTCGCGGAGACATCGTGCTGATGGGCGGGCCGAAGTTCTACAAGGGCGTGAAGGCGCCGATCGGCGAGACGACCGAGAGGGCGTTGAAGCTGGCCAAGGAGAACGGCCAGGTGACGGCGGCTGATGTTGTGCAGACGACGGCGGGGGTCGCCCTGAATGCTGCGGCGTACAGCGCCAGTCTGAACAATTTCACCCGAGGCCTGGCCATCGGCGGCATCGCGAACGCGCTGGGTGATGCAACAGGCGCGCGCGGATGGTTCAACACGGCGGTCGCTGGTGATCCGCGAGGCATCTGCCTGAGCCGCTGCGACGATTGGAACAAGGTCAACCAGACGGTCTACCTTTGGATCAGCCTGCAAGCTACCGACAACAGAGAGGAAATTCGAGTGCTAACAAAGGCGTTCTCCGAGATTGTGGCGCCGGACCAAGTACTCGACCATGCGCTGACCGATGGCCTCGCTGCGCTCAAGATCGTCGCCGCGTCTGCTGCCACGTCTAAGTGAGGCACCAAGCATGATGGATAGGCTCTACGCACTGATGATCGTCTTTGGGTTTCTCTACGTCGTCTCTCGGGCGTTTCGCATTCTGGTCTTCATCGTCACGGCCCCAAAGGGCCACTTGACTGACGCGATCCTGTCAGGCGACTTTGAAGACGATGACGAGTCGTGGTCAAACCCGTTCGAGCGTGACCGTCGTTTCAAGCGTGCCCAAGGCATTTTCGACTGAAGCTCATATGGACAGGCTCTACGCACTGTTGACAGTTCTTGGGCTTCTCTACGTCGTCTATTTGGCATTTCGCTTCGTGGTCTTTCTCGTCACGCCTCCGCGCGGCTCGTTCACGGATGCGATGGCTTTGGCCGAACTCGAAGAAGATGATCCGAGATGGTCGACGCTGAGGCAGCGCGAGCGCTACTGGGAGATTCGTCGATGAGCACGAATGAATGCGAGGCGACATCGCCCTCGTGGGGGGCACCTACGTCAAGGGTGTCCAAGGTCACCATCGGTGATGCGACCGACAAGTCACTTCAGGATGCGGACGAGAAGGGTGCGATTGCCCGGGCCGACGTGGTACAGACCGTGGCCAGCGTTGCCACCAACCGCGCGCTCGCCGATGTCATCGCGGCGGTCAGGATGGTCGATTCTCCTGTCCGCTTGGTGAATTGACGGCATGAACAAATTGCGCTTTCGGAATGAGAACCAGGAGGAGCGATGAGTGCCAACTGGTTTGTTTTTTTCGCATCCATCTTCTTCGCGGCGTACCAGTGGTTTTCGAGTCCGTGCAGCTGGTTGCCGCCACAGAGTTCAGGGGAACCCGCGCCCGATCCTGACGACTCCGACTTCGCCGTCGGCGGCACGTCGATGTTTGGCGCATCCAACATAAACGCTCCACCTGACCACGACCCAAGCCGCAACGTCGATGGCACTCCAATGCTTGGCGCCGTCGACATGAATGGCAACGTCTACGGGATCACGCAGAACCACGTCGACATGGGACACGAGTTCTCCTGCTACGACCCCTTCGATTCCGATCGCTTCGAGCACACGACAAACATCGACGGCACGCCGATGGTCGGCGACATCGATATCCACGGGAACACTTTTGGCGTGACCGACTGGCATTCAGATTCCTGGGGCAGTGGCGGCATGTCATTGAGCCTGTTCGACTGATCGAGCAGGCATTGCTTGCTACACGACTCGTGTGCTTAAAGGCCGTCGATCGTTGGACCGACCCTGACGCACGAAACCGACCTGACAGACAACCCAAGAGGGAGATGAAGACGATGACAAGACGTGTGTTCACCAGCTGTGTCGTAGCTCTGTCGATGGCTACGGCCACGCCGGTATCCTTTGCAATGGACTTCCAAAAGCGGCTTGAGCAGCTGCTGGCGATGCAGCCCACGCCTCTGTTCGTAGTCCTGCAACCAAGCGGCGTGGTCGAGATGCCACCGGATGTCCAGCGGATGGCCGACGAGATGCCAGCCCGAATGAAGCAGGGCAAGTCAGATGCCGTGTGGTTCGACGTGATCGTGCTCGTCGCGACTGCGCAGTCGCCAACGTCCGGGACCGTGTTGTATGAGTTCAAGACTCGATGCGCAGTGCTGCCCGCGTCGTCATACGGCGAGCCACAGGATGGTCAAGACATCATGCTGAGGGCCATGAATGCGGTGGTGAAGTTGGCGCGGGACCAACGTTTGGACCCGAAGTGGGGAGCGATGTGCGTGGCAGGGGACGAGGCCGTCACTGATGCGTATCGCCGAGTGATGCAGTTCCCACCGAACGGCCTGCAGGCAAAGGCGATGGGCAAGCTGGTCTACCTGACAAGCCGCAACTCATCAATCATGTTTGCCTTTTGACGATGATGAGGAAGACGAGCCGCTCGAATGCCCCCGCGCCGGCGGACGTGTCCAACGCTGTGGCCTCCATTTGACGACGACGCTGAATCGCATGCTTTCGCGTGGACAAACGCATCGCCAGAGCGACACAATCAAGACCACGTTATCAGACATGAGCACCGGAGAATTTTGGCTGGCAATCATTGCTGTCGGATACTCGGTGTACCGCATGGCCGACGCTTGGCTCCCGCCCTTCATATCCGAGCACGCGAGCGCCGATGCACCAATGAACCAGGTGGCTCATGTCTCGGTTGATGATGAATACCGATTCGCGCGATCCCTGCGCGCACACGACAACGACGACGACCGCTACATGAACGGCGGTGTCAACATCGACGGCACGCCAATGATGGATGACTTCCTCGATGTCCACGGCAATGCCTTCGGCATGACCGATGACTGGAAGTCGAACGACTGGAGCAGTTGAAATGCCGATGAAGCCAAACCCGCCCGACGAGATTCATGCTTCGGGCAGCAATGCGACCTGGCTCTCAAATGAACGTTTCGACTTTTCCGACTTTGCGGCGTTCTTGCTTCGACACGATCCACGATGGGTGTTTGAGCGGGCGACACGTTCCGCCTCTATCAGTCCCGACGTTGTTGATCAGAACGCCAGTGAGTCTGCCGAGGCCCAAACCGATGGACAGACCCTCAAGAAGCGCGAGCCATGAACCATGACCACGCGGGTCCGGCGCAGTGCGAGGCGGGGGTCACGCGGCATGCCGAGAGCGGCTTTGCTCACTCACGTCCGCCTGGGGCGGTGACGCGGGGCGATCAGCGCATGCCGGAGAGCTACTGCGTTCTCAAAGGCACGGGACATCAGGACATCGACTGGGTGAAGGGGAATAATGTCGAGTCACCTTCAAGAGTTCCCAGTCGATTCGGGATGAGTCGGAGCCTTTCTACAGAGTCTGCCGTTTTCGATTTCAAATGGCCAGTCTGGTGATGGCGAGAACAACTGCGCCTCGACGATTGCGAGTTCCTCGCCTGTGAGAGCAATAGCCTCGTCAATGCCGCGGACGTAGCTTCGCGCCTCGTAGTACTCGCACGTCGGAGCGTTACCGCCGCGGGTCACGACTTTCCGCCGCAACGCGGACAAGAGCCACTCTCGCCAAACGCTTTCGGCTTCGATCTGTGCGCTTCGCTCATCACCGATGTGAGAGAAGCAACCGTACCAATACGGGAAGCGGTCGTCATCCACCTTCAGCGATGGAGAGAGATCACACATCTCGTCCCAGCCTATGAAGTAGACATGCACGGTGAAGTCGAATTTCGGGCTCTCGCGACGCTTTCGATATTGGTCCTTTATGGTGCGAACTATCACGGTGACCGGTATGGATGGGATTTCAAAGTAGTGCGGCCCCGGAGCCCTTCCGTTCTTCTCCCGAATCGTTCGATCAACGAAGAGGTCCGATGAGGTGGGTTGGGCAGGGCGATGGCTTGGGGGCGGCTCGCTCTTGCGCAATGAGGCATTTCCGAAGACGGCATCGAGTGCGATTGAGGTTGGCGGCCTTCCCGATGGTTGCCTAGCGTCGTCCGCCCCATTGATCAGATCGTGCGAACCATTTATCGCGTCCATACCTGCGTCGATACGCGCAAACATGGCCTCGTACTTTTCAACGATCTCCTGTTCGTGGTACCGATCGCATCGAAGCATGTCTATACGATTTCTTAGATGGCCTCGCATGTCGACAAGGTCATTAACGTTCGCCTGATTCTCTAGCTTTCGGTCTAGCCAGCCGAGGAGTGGGGAAAGGACTGTTGCGAGTACGGCGACCATCAGAGTCACGCCGCCTGGATCGAACAGTAGACTGCTGCGATCACTTTGACTTGCCGCGTCATTCAGCCAAGGGTTGCGCCCGTCGCTGGCAATGGTTCTATGACCTGAAAGATGTGCAAGATCAATTGAGATGAAGATGGCTTCACTCTGCTGCGCCAACGCCTTCTTGATCTGATCGCATCGCGGCTTCGGCTGCTCGAAGAAGCAAGCCCATGCCGCATCGAAGGCATGCTGTGCATCCGATCGGTAGACGCGACAGGTAGATTCGGACTCTTGGGCCGAACTACATGCAAGCAGCTTTGCAGGTAACGCGGTGAACGACGGCGCGCTCCAGTCGATGGATGTAGAACCATCGGCGAGACTCATCGGTCCGGCGAACGCCATCGGCAACGTGACGATGGCGATAACTGCAAACAGTCGGTCGACCTTCATGGCGCAATCACGCGGAAGTCGACCAGCTCGTGCAGCCAATCCGGCACAACGTCTTCTGTGTCGACCACCCAGTGTTGCCTTGCGCTCTTTTTCCATCGTCGCATCGGTTCGCCGGGTCTCATGGCCTGCCTGTATCTCTTACAGATGGCTTCACTGTCGGTGATGATGGAGAAGCCGTCGAGTCTGTCGGGGCCGCGTTCCGGATCGAGCGCCGAGGCTACGCCGCAGATGAATTCGTCCAGTTTGCGTTCCCACTTGGCGGACAGTTCCATCTCGATGCCGAGCCGCCTCCCGTCAGGCAGGTGCCAGATGGCGTCGGCCCTTTTCTGCCCGCGCTGATCACCCTCGTTGAGCTCGCGTTCTGTCGAGACCTTCGTGATCACCTCTTCGCGCAGCGCTGTGATCGTGAGTTTCTGAACGAGGAGGTCGTGCCGAATCTTTGCTTGGTTGACGCGATATGGGTCGATCTCAGCGTAGGGAAGGAGTCTCGTCGCGTGGTGGTGGGCCAGTTCCAAGCCGGTCTCGGACAGCGTGTAAATGACGGGCGGCACGCCGGATTCAGTGCGCGTCGATCGGAGCAGTCCTCTGGCGACCGCAACGGACGCCCAGCCCGAGCTTTCCTTGTTCAGGCATTGGCGCAGCACCTGCGAACTGGTGAAGCCAAATCGGTATATCCAGTCCACCGCAATCCTGCGGTTCGTGAGGCATCGCTCTTGAGGCGTTTCATCGCCAAGGTAGTCGCGCGGCTTTACCCTCATGCTTCGGCTCCTACGAAATCTGCTTCGAACGCGCTACGTTGCAGGGCGACGTACGGCATGCCGAGACCGAATCCGAGTCGATGGTTGTAGGCATGGTGCGACGCGCAATGCATCAGGCACCACGCTGGGCGGCGCTTTGCGCCGGCGGCTGGGGCCGCTTCCCCAGCGCTGCCGCGGCTGGACGCCGCGTCTGCCTGCTGCAGTGCGCCTTCACGGCCTCCGGCCTCCAGCGGCCGGCTGCGCCGACCTCGGGGGCCCGCCGCGCGTAGCGCGGCTCCCCCTGGCAGGGGCTGCGCCGCACGGTCGCTTCGCTCCCGTCCGTCTTGGGCTGCGCCGCCCGGCTGGACGCCGTGCCCTCGGCCCCTTCGGGTCCGACCCGCGCTTCGCGCGGGCCTGCCAGGGGGAGCCGCGCTTCGCTCGGCGGGCGGGGCTCCGCCCCCCGACCGACTAACGGCGCCTGGGGGCGCCTGCTCCGCTGCCGCTGCGCCACGTCGGCCGGCTCCCCCCGGCCGAAATCGATCGCGCTGGGGCGCGAGTCGATTTCGGGGCTGCGGCTGGACGCCTTGCCCCGACTCCTCGGCTTCGCCGTGTCGTCGGCCCCTGTCGTTGGCCCGGCCGGGTCGAGCCAGCGCTACGTTGTCGCCGGCCGAGCCGACAGGGTCAATCCAGGATCCAAGTGGCGCGGCAATTGCCCGGCCACAATGCAGCCCACACTTGTCGCGAGCGCTCGTCAAAGTCAACATGCCAACTCCTGCTGCCATCGATTGGGTGATGACAATAGGAGCCACGGCTATCACATGCAACGTACCGACGACGACGATTTCGTGGCCGGTTCGGTCGAGACAGGTTTGAACGCGGTGACAGAACGGATCGATTTCGATCTCTAGATATCTCTAGCGATCATTCGAGCTGGCGCTCGACTCGACGAACTTTTTTGTAAAGGTCCGTGTGCGCAACAGGCCGCGCTGCAAACGCAACGTCGTCACTGCTCAGGCGAGGTCGTCGGCGATCTCAAATGCGCGCGCGACGACCGTCTCAGCGAGCAGGCTTCTGGGTAGGCACGAAGAGAACTTGATCGTTTCTGCGAACACGCTCAGTTCGTCGTCAGTGAGTTCAAGTCGCGTGCCTTGTGCTGGTGCCAGCAACGACGCTGGAGCCTGAACGCTCAATGCATCGAACTTCACCTTGCTGCCAGCGCCTGCAGCATTGCGCGCGAATGTCCTGTTGGCACGAGTGCCTGCGAAGGTCCAGGTGCGAACGGTGGCTTCATCCGGCCTCGAAGCGATGAAATGCGTTCCAGGCGAAATGCCCATGTCGTCTCGCAGGAACTGCAGTGCGGTCTTCGCCCGCTGCGAAAGCGTGACCAAGGCCGGTGCGCCTTCTGCCAACACCGTTCTGATGCCTTGGCAAACTTCGCGGCTCAGACTTCGAGCGCCGCCCATCCAGCGTGCCTTGCCACCTTCCTTCGCCGGTTCCAGCCAGACCGTCTTCTTCGACCACTCGATACCGGTGACGCGCCAACTGCGGCCTGCCAGCAAGATCAATCGGTTCTCTTGCTCGCCTGTCAAAACCGTCGGGTCGATGTAGCCGACTTCTGCATTGCCGTGTTTGCCCGTGAGCAGCATTGATCCGCTGAACGATGCCAACAGGTCGCGGTAATGGCCGCGACCGAACTCGCGTTCCAGCCGGGTACCCACTCTCACAATGGCCTCGGATCGATCAAGGTACTCAAGCTTGACCATGTGCTCGACCAGTTGCCCGATCTGGGCATGAGCCAGTTCAGGGAACGAGCCCGCCAGCACATCAGCCAATTCGTGCGTTGGAAGCTCTCCCCGTTCCAGCGTTGCCACCATGGCCTGCTGCGCCACGATCGGCCAAGGACTCGCAGGCGGCACCGCCGCTTCGACCCAGGCCTCAGACCACCGTTGCGTGATTCCAAGTGCGAGCAGGAATGCGTTGTCGTTCGTCGTCAAGAACAAGCAATTGCGCTTGCTGTCACCGCGCCGGCCGGTACGTCCCATGCGCTGGAGGAACGATGACACCGTCGACGGCGAGTCGATCTGGATGACCCTGTCCAGGTCGCCGACATCGATGCCTAGTTCCAGCGTCGAGGTGGCGACGATGACGCAGTCCTTCTCTTCGGCAAAGGCAGCTTCCGCCTGGCGGCGCTCGGACGCACTCAGAGAAGCGTGGCTCAGGAAGGTCCGCACTTCGTGCGTCCGCAGCATGCTGCTGAGCTGTTCGGCGCTGCTTCGCGAGTCGCAGAAGACCAAGCGCTTCTGACCGCGGTGCAGTCGTGCAATCACGGTTGCCGCGTTCTCCAGTGACGAGACATGGTCGATCGTCACGTCGGCGTCGGTGCTCACGCTGGCACTGCCAACTACTTCGCGTTTGCCAGAAGACGCGAGCCAGTCGAGCAGCTCTTGCGGGTTGCTTACGGTTGCCGATAGGCCAACACGTTGCAGCGGTCGTTTCAGGTATTGGTCAAGCCGATGGAGAACGGAGCACAGATGCCAACCACGGTCATCGGCCGCGAAGGCATGCAGCTCATCCACTATCACGGCTTGCAGGTTGCCGAACCAGGCCTGTTGATCGACCCGGGTCGAGATCAACATGGCTTCGATGGATTCCGGTGTCGTCAGAAGGATGTCCGGTGCATCCTTGAGGGCTCGCTGTTTGCGTGATTGAGAAACGTCTCCGTGCCAAACCTCGACGCGGCGGCCGACCAATCCCGCGTAGTAGGAGAGGCGCTGTTCCAAGTTGTTGAGCAATGCCTTGATCGGGCAGATGTAGAGCACGCTGGCCGCTGGCCATTCTTCGCGAAGCATGCGCGACAGCATTGGAATCGCAGCTGCCTCGGTCTTGCCGCCAGCGGTCGGCGCCAGCAAGAGGCAATGCGTGCCGGCGTGGATCGGCGCGATCGCGGCCAGCTGGGTTGGACGCAACGTGCTCCATCCCAGCGAGTTGACGACGTGGTACTGCATCGCGGGATGCAGTTGGTCGAACTCAATCACAGCTCGATGTCGTCCACCGTGGATGCGCCCGTGGCTGCGCGCTCTGCAACCGACATTTCGCTCTCGGCCAGCGTCAGGCTGTAGTGCTTGTTCGGGTCAAAGTCGGCATGTAAGTCCACCCGGTCCAGCACGTCGGCCACGAGCTTCTTGAGAAAGAGACGAGGCGCGATGCCGACCTTGCCACCTAGGCCGCCCGCCACGGCGGTGGCCAAGGTGTCGATGTAGGCATCGTCAACGACGGAGCGAAGTCGCGGTTCGTGCGCGCGGCCATTAGCGTAGATGTCACGCACCCGACGCCCGACGGACAGTAGTGCGCCATGGTCGAAGGGCGACAGCCTGATCTGCACAGCCCGCGGATTGTCGAAGCGCCGGTCGGTGCCGAAGTCAACATGCAGCCGTTGCGCGAGCGGCGCCAGGCGCTGCACGCCCTGTGGGCCGTCGAAGAACGCAGGGGTGCCTGTCACCACGAGGTAGAGCCCCGGGTAGCGGCCCGCATCGATCTCGTCGATCCACTGGCGCAGCGCGTTCAGGCCCTTCTCCCGCGTGTCCGTGCGCATGCGTTGTAGCGTTTCCACCTCGTCCAGCACCAGCACCAGGCCAGCAAACCCGCTGTCGCGCAGGATAGTCAGCAAGCCGACGATGAAGTTCGTGGCGCCGAAGTGGTCCAGGTCACCCTTGATGCCCGCCGCCCGCTTGACGCCGGCGGCCACGTTGGGCTGGCCGGCCAGCCAGCTGATCAATCCATCTGCCAGCATCGTGTCGCCGTCGGCCACAGCCCGGCGATAGGTACGCAGCACCGCCGAGAAGGCAGGCGCCGCTTTGTTGATGGTGGCCAGGCGAGCCTCCATAAGGGTGTTGGTCCGGGCGAGCAAGTCGTCGGCGTTGCTCGCGGACACCGATTCATCGGCCAGCACGTCCTGCTCCAGCGCGTAGAACCAGCCGTCAATCACACCGCGAAAGGCACCAACACCTGTGTCTGCCGTGCCCAGCCGTTCGACCAGTCGGCGATAGACGGTCTCCAGCTTGTGCAGCGGGGTCTCGGTGTCGTTGATCTGAACCTCGCTGGCGGCAAAGCCACGGGCACGAGCGCGCTCTTGCAGCCAGCGGCCGAAGAAAGTCTTGCCGGTGCCGTATTCGCCTCGCACCGCCTTGAAGCCGCCTCGGCCGGCCGCCACGGCGGCCAGTTCCTCGTCCAGCGTAGGGGCGAAGGTCTCGATGCCAACGGCCAGTGCGTCCAGGCCGCTGCTGGGCACGGTCCCACGGCGCAGGGCGCCGACGATGTCTTCGCGTCGGGCTTCGCTGATCATCGTGGTGCTCCGTGGGTGCTTGCGCGGAACTGCTGCAGCAGCAGCGCCCGGTTCAGTTCAATCGTGCCGGCCGACTCGTCCACGGTCAGCACCGGTGCCTGGTCCACGTTCAGCATGCGCCGCACGGCGCTCAACAATCCGCCGAGGCGTACCTCGGGCAGCGCGAGTCGCTGGGCCAGGGCGGCACGCGACAGCTTGCCGCCGCGCTCGGACAGCGACACCAGCAACAGACGCATCTTGTCGTCGGGCAGTGCCACGCGTGCGGCCAGCTGGCGCTGCGACGCGTAGATCGAACTGGCCAGCAGCGCCCCGATCCAGTCGTCGGCAGCAGGCGCTGCTGCGATCGGTTGTGAGGCGGGCGCCTCATGCGGCTCGAAAAGCGAGGGCTGCGCCACAGGCGGCGTCGGTGCGTTGCGGCCCGCAGGGCGGGGCGCGGGAGCCGGCGAAATGGCCGGTGCCAACACAGGTGCGAGGTGCGGCAACTCCCACCACTCGGGTTGCGCAGGGGGTGCCAGTTGCCAACCTGCGAGGTTCATGCCTAGGGGCACGATCACGCTCAGCGGCACCGTCACCTCTTGTGGCGAGACGCCGCCGTGATAGCCGTTCTTCTTGCCCGCGTACCGCGTGCTTTCGCCCCACAGGCACACCACGGCCTTCGAGTTGTCCGCAGTCACCACCCGGCCGCCGCTGTAGGCCACTTCGTGCGGGCTGCGCGCATCGCGGCCCGGCCGCCAGCGGTCACTGATCTTGTCTGGCGTCGAGGCGCCAGTCACCTGCGTGGTGCCATCCTCCAACAGGTGTCCGTGGTCGGCGGTGAGCACCACCACTCGCCGCGCTTCGCGTGCCTCGCGCAACAAAGGCAGCAACAACCGCAGGTCTTCCAGCGCCCAGCGCTGATGTAGCTGATCGGGCCCGCTCAGGTGGTCATCCACGGCGTTGTAGACCACGCCCACTACCTTCTGGTGCGGGTTGGCGATCGTCGAGCGGACCTCCTGCGACAGGTTGGTCGAGTCGGCCAAATCACCCTTGTGGAAGAGGCGCGGCGGTACTTCGCTGCGGCTGTGCGCCAGCAGCGCAGCATGGCTGGCGAATCCACTCTTCTCATTCGCGGCGGTGCCCAGGGTGAGCCGGCCGCAAAGAAGGCTGGTGCGGCTCACTTCGGTGACGGTGGGCAGCGCGGCTACGCCGACCAGCGGATGCTCGGCTTCGGCGGGCACCATCTCGACCCAACCCAGGCTGTTGATGCGCGAGAAGAGTTCGCGATAGATGCTGGTGCTCAACCCGTCCATCACCAGCAGCAAGACCGGCTGACTGGCGGCGATCGGCCCGACCACTCGGTCCAACACCGACTCAATCGGCACAACGCGTCCGTCAGCGCCTGGCGTCTGCGCGTTCCACTTCAGCAGCGCTTGAGAGAAAGGCTGGTCAAAGGCGTTCCGGCGCGCGATGGCGGCGGCACGCAGGGCGCCGTAGGCGTCCGACAGCTCGTTCAGCTCATCGCCACCCAGCAGCCTGAAGCGCGCCCAATCGACAAACGCGCCTTCATCTGCCTGCCACCCCACGGCGCCGGCCACGGTTGTGGCCGATGGCGCAGGCAGCATCAGCCACCGCGCCAGGCGCCGCGCCATTTCAACCCGGTCCATCCGCTGCTGTTGCAGCGCGGCCAGGGCGTGCTTCAGTACGCTGTCCGCCAGCTGCTCTACCTGCGCAAGCTGTGCCTCCCCTGGCGCTGAGACGTGTGCTGCCAGGGCTGCGGAAAACGCTCGCATCCGTTGGTCCAACGCTGACGGCAGCATGTCGCTCAGGTATGCGAACTCTCCGATGCGCAGGTCATTCAGCAGCGTATCCGCCCGGTCGAGCGCACCGCGCAATGCCTCAGGGCCGTCCGTTCGGACGGCCCGCTCCGCTTCCCGAGCCCAGGCTCGGCCCTCAATCACGCCGACGTGGCTATCACCCACGAATCTCTCAAGTCGGATGGAAGCTTGCCCAAGCGCGGCCTGGCCTTCGCCGGCCGGTGCGTATATGACACCGCACACCAGACCCAAGGCCAGTGCATCAGCAGTGCGGCCTGCATTCACACAAGCCAGAACCATCGCACCTGCCATGCCCGCACCTTCACTGAGCCATGAAGTGATATCCGCGCGTGTCGTTGACGGCATGAGCCTGAGAGCCGCCTCGGACCCAGGCTTGGTGCACCACAAAAGCAGGGCGACCGCGTCGGGCCGCGCGAACCTCAGGCCCAAGAAGCGGCCCAGCACCTCACGCCACGCCGTTTCCAGGTCAAGAAAACCATTTGCCACTGGGTCGTACTGGCCTTGTGCCGCGCCGTCGATCAAAGCCTGAGGCATCCAGGCGAAGCGTCCAAGCCGCGCATCGGTTTCTTTGGCCTGGAAGAGCTGGCGCACGATGTCCCACCCTTCAGGCTGGTACACCCGTCCACGGGCCAATCGTGCTGCAATGTCTTCGGCCACTTCGTGCGTGGCCAGCGGCGTGATGACCACGAGCCCGGTCGTGGCCAGGTCGTGTTGCTCGATGTCGCACAGCGCCTCCCGAATCGCCAGCGACGACTCACACCACCGCAGTGCGAACTGCCTGCCGCGCTGCGTCAGGGAATCCGGCCATGACTGCTGCGTCATGGCGCGGATTGCCACCGCCGCGGCTGTCGGGTCGCTGCTCAACACCCGATCCAACTGCGCTGCAATCTGTGGCGTAGACAGGCTCATAGCTTCGTGCCCTTGCGCTGTAGCCGCCAGCTCAGCGTCAGTTCAAGCTCGCGATCACTCTCAAGCCGCGCTTTCAAGTCGTCCAGAGCCGCCGCAGCATCTGGACCGGTCAGATGGAGGTGCTCCCGCTCATCCACCACGATCTTTCCGGGATCGGGCAAGGGTGGCGGCGGCGGAGGGGGCGGAGGCGGCGGAAGAGGAGGTGGCGGCGAAGGCGGCGGTGCTGCGGTCAACAGCCGCATCGCGTCACGCTCCAGCTCTTCCAGGCGCGACTTCAACGGCAGCACATGTTCATCGCTGGTGAGCACCTCGCTCAACCGGTTCAGCACGGACTGGGCGGCGTCGCGCCTGTTGTCCTGCAGGTCACGCATGGCGTCGAACAATTCCCAGCGGGTGCTCGTCAACGCGTCGGCGCAGCCTTGTGCCTGGCCCAGCGTACGGCCCACCGCGGCATCCGAAGTCTGGAGAACGGCAGCAGCCAGCACCGCGACGACATCACTCTCAGCTGCCTGTGTCAAAGACGCCAAAAGGGCCTGCGCCGACTCTGCGGTCTGCTGACGCGCACAGCCGACGCCCTGCGCATATCGGTCCGACCGATCGCGCAACTGCGATACCAGCCGGGCCGTTGCGTCACGCTTCTGCGCCGCAGCCTGGCGCACGTCGTCCACCAGACGGCCGACGTTTGTGGCATTCAAGACCTGTGCTGGCGTGAGGCCGAACAGACCGGACGCTCGCTGCACAGCAATCTGCCAATGGCCAGCGTCTGGCAGCGCCTGCTCGCGCAGTTCCAGTTCGTCGGACAAGCTGTCGATGCCGGGTTCTGCAGGCCCACCTCGCAAGACGAAGCGGCGGTTCGTGGTGGCCGCAAATGTCAGGATGATCAGGTTCTGCAGTTCCAGCGGCAACCCCATCGGGGCCGGCGTATCGATCCATCGGCGTAGCTTGGCCACCGTGATGACGCCGCCCCCATCGCGCGCATGGCTCTGCGCAAAGTGCGCCTGCCAGTACGGTTCGATCAGTAGGTGGGTCTCGCTGGTGTTCCCCAGCTTTGCTGCGGAGACGACGGCCCGTACCTGCTTGCGTATCTGCGCGTCTTGCTGCATCAGGCCGCGAAACTGGGGCGCCTCCGCTGCCTTCTGCAATTCGGCCCAGACCCGCTTGACCACGATGGGCTTGATCTCGATCTCAAACTCGGGATGCGCCGGGAACTGGTGCGCAAAAAGCTGCCCCAGAAGGCTATCGAACGCAGAGCGGAAGTCGGCGCCCACCGGCGGCCGGGGCGAAAGCGTTGGGTCCAGCGACTTGAACTGCTGGTCTGCCGTGAGCGGGTTGCTCACCGCTTCGCGCGGCTCGGGGCTGATGCCGTAGGCCACATCGAGCTGCGCACGCAACTTGATTCGCAGTTGGTCGAGCTGGTTCTTCGCCAAGGCCTTGGCTTGTACGCGGTCAACCAGCGACAAGTGGCCGGCGTAGTTGTCGAACCGGTCGCCCTGAAGGATGTAGTCCAGCATCACCATGCGGCTCAGGTCCGTCATCGCCTTGTTGCTGAAGAAAGAAGGCAGCCACACCATGGTTCGGGTGCTGCCGCCTTGGTAGGCGTCTACCCGCGCCACGTCGTCGGCGGGGCCGAAGCGCTTGTCTTCATCGAAAGGGAAGTCCAGCACCACGGTCCAGGCCCCAGTGCGCCCGCGCAGCCTGTCGTCCGTCATCTCCCGAACGTTCTCGTACAGCAGCTCCACCTCGCGCTTGGTGCCGCGCCAGGTGAATTCGTAAGTCGTGAACAAGCCACTGCTGTCCTGGATGCCGAGCTGCTCAAACAGTGACTCCCGGATCTTCTTGCGCTGATTGCCCGCGTTGTCGATGGCATCTGCTGCGCGCAGGATGGGTTCGATATCGACGCCCGTCACCTGAATGGAGACGATCGGATTCAGGTCCTCGGTGATCTTGATCTCGCCGATCTCGCTGGCCCAGTCGCGGCACTTGCGCATCACGTCCTGCGCCTCGCGGCCTGGAATGGGTGACCGGAACGTGCCGTGGTTCAAGGCAGCCAAACGCTGCGAGGTCAGCCCCCGCAGCGATTCCACGCCAGGCACCAGTGCGCCGAGCAGCAGCGTCTTGAGCAGGCGTGCGTCGTTGCGCAGGTTCTTGGCGGCCGTGGCATCGGCATTGCCGTACTTGATGGAGTCCCAGGTCACGCCATGCTGGCGCTCAAGCATGGGAAGCAGTCGCTGCGTGTACAGCCGCTTCGCGTTGTCGAAGTGCATCCGCATGCCTTCGGAGAATGGCTCATCGCCTTCGGCAATTGCATCGTACAGGTCACCCACCGGGATCAACTGCCCCAGTTCCAGATCGTCACGCCGGTCCACTAGCAATTGCAGCATTAGCTTCAACGCCGTGCGCTCGCGCTGCAGCGCGGCCGAGACGGCAATCAAGGTCTGCACCAGCGCTGGGCTGAACGGGTAGACCTTGCGAAACATATCGCGATCGGCCGTCGTCGTGAGCAAGGTGTCGAGCACGTCCTTGCGTACCTTCAGGATGTCGTCGAAGGCGGCTTGCAGAGTCTGCCGAGCAGCCTCGTTCACCGGCCGCAGCACCCTCTTTTCTGCAATGGCAGGCAAGTTGCGGTCTTCCAAGGTAATGCGGTGGAAGCGTGCGTCCCAGTGCTTGAGCACGTCGCTGAAGTGCACCTGCACCGCACCGGCCAGGTTCTCGCCCACCAGATCACGCAGATCTCGTTGCCGTGCGACGAAGCTGATCAGCGGTATCGGCCGGTCGGCGTTGGTTGCCTCCACCAGCTTGACCAGCTTTGTGCCTTCACGGCTGACAAAGTTGACATCAGCCGCATGGCTGGCCAGCCACAGCACCAGTTCGTCCAGGAACAGGATGACGGCGTCGTACCCGAGATCCCGCGCGTGCCGACTGAGGATCGACAGACCTTCGTCGAGCGAAACATAGGACTCCTGGTCGCCTGCCAGGCTGCGGTAAGAGGTGAAGAAGCTCCCGATCAGTGCCCCGACCAGCTTGGCGCGTTCGCCCGAGGTTGAGCTTTGCTCCCCCTCGCGGCGTGGTGCCTCCTTCATGGCAGCTTCAAAGCTGGCGGCGTCCCAGCCACCTTCCAGGTCACCCCATGCGTCGTTGGGCACGGCTGATGCGGCGCCCGCGTTCAACTTTGTGAAGAAGACCTCGTCGCCAAGCCTTTGGCGCAGCTCAACCGCGTCCTTGAACAACCCTTCGGCCAGGTAGAAACCTGGCACGGGCGCTTCAGGATGCTTGAGCCTGATGAACTCGGCATAGCGCCCGAGGATGGCCGACTCCATGTCGCGCGAGCCGATCATGTGGTACGGTACCAGCAGGAATCGCTTGTCGTGCGTCCAACCATGCTTGGCCACAACTTCGGCCAGTTCAGGCGTTGACCGAGCTTGCGTGTTGCCGGCCAGCAGCAGGTTGAGCACGGCCATGAAGTGGCTCTTGCCGGAGCCGAAACTTCCGTGCAGGTACGCTGCCTTGCTGCTTCCGGTCTGCACGGCCTGTTGGATGAAGCCCAGCGCATTGGCGAAGGCGTCCACCAACTGGTGCGTCACCACGTAGTCGCGCAGTGTCTGATCTGCGTGAGTGACGCCCTCGGACAGCTTGAGTACGAAGTCGCCCTGGTGCACCCGCTCCGGGATGTGGATCAGGTCTTTCAGCAGCGGCATCGTGGGGCTCCTTCCCTGCAGTCCACCTCTTGGGGCAGACATGTTGTCCAAACGAACATGTGGTGATGACGTGTTAAGAATGGACCCTCATTCCTAACATGTCGCGTTGCGGTGCGGGTCGATCTGCTCATTGCGCTATGCCTCCGACGCCGCAGTGGTCTTCTTGCGCCCGCGCTTGACCGCTGTCACCGCGGGCTTCCACGCGCGCAGGTCATCTAGCGTGAAGCCCAGCGCGCGCGCTTCTTCGGACACAAAGCCCTTGTAGTAGGCGCCCATGCGTTCGCCATAGGCGGGATCCAATTCGTTGTGCCATTGCTCCAACCAGGGCACAAGTTCCAGCAGGCCAGCCAGCAGGGGCTGCAAGCGTGCCGGCTCCCAGCCTTCCGTTTCCTTCATCTCCAGGTAGTAGCCGGCAATGGCCGTTGCCTGCTGTAAGTGGTTCCAGCCAGCCCAGGTGATGGGCAGGCTGCCATCCGCGCCGCGTTCGCAGCCGGGGTAGCTGACCCAGCGTTCCTTCGGCACGTCAAGGCCGCCGCGCAGACGCCAGAAATCGGTCTTCAGGAAGTCCTTGCTCTGGTACTTGGGCGGCACGGGAATCTTGCCGACCTCGTTCTGCTTGCGCTCTGCTTGCTGGCGGGCGATCTCTTGGGCCAACTGGTCTTCCACCCATGCCGGTGCGTCGGCGTGCGTGGCGCTGCCGAACCGTTGTGTGGCACGGGCCCGCAGCTCTTCTCGCCAACCCGGCGCTTCGGCCGCCACCGACGCATCGATGCGGTCCTCGGCCCGCTGCATGGCCCAGGTGGCTTCCCACTGGTCGCGCTTGCGTAGGCCGGTGTCGGTGTAGCGAAGCACGGGCAGCAAGGGCACAGACTCAGAAGCTACCAACTCGGCCACCAGTTGGTGGAGGTCGAAGTCGGCGTGGCCTGCGTACAGCGCAGCCACCTGCATGAAGTCGGCAATGCGCTGCACAGCGTCGGCCAGGCGGGCGGTAGACGTGACTTGGGGCGGCTGGTCGGCCGACGCCGGCCAGAGCACCGGGCCTTCGAGACGGGCCAGCAGCCAGTCGCGCAGCGCGGCTTGTTCCAGGTCTTCCCACTTCGGCGAATTCCAGCGGCGCTTGAACTCGGGCCGCTCGATGAGGCCGATTGTCTTGTCGCGCTCGATCAGCTCGATGCGGCGGGCGACCACCTGGCGGTAAGCCTCGGGCCAATGCGCCGGTATGTCGGTGATGGGCTGGGAGCCATGGCGCTCGAACCAGGTGGTCTGCTCGGTACCGGCGGTGATGCGGCGAGCCAGGACGATCTCACAGGCGCGTTCGCCCAGCGCCACTTCGACCAGTGCATCGTATTCGACCTCGGCCGCGACTACCCCGGCCGGCAGTAGCTGGTATAGCCGGTAACACCGCCAGTCCAGCTCTTCCTGGCGGGCGATTATCAGGCGCTGCAACTCGGCTGCCTGGTCTTGAGCGGCATTGAGACTGGCGCGCGTCGGCGGCGTGTCCCGGGTCAGCAGGGCTGTAGGCTGCAGATCGCTCAACTGGCGTGCCTGAACGTCAAGGCGGGTGGCGATGTCCAGAGGGCGGCCGGTGCACAGCGGGAACTCAGCGACGTTGGTGGCGTTGATCGCGTACCGCATTTCATAGCGTTCATCCGCACCTGCCACGTTCGCACCTGGCCGACCTTTGTTGTGACAGACCTGCTGGAGCCAGAAGCACGCCGTCGACGAATTCAGCAGCCCGAGCAGCCCCAGGTGATCGTCTTCACTACTACCGGCGGGTAGCTTGATAACGGGCGCGGTCTGCTTGAAGACCTTGCCGCCGCGATCAAGGACGAAGTGGTTGTGAGTGGCGATTTCGGCGAACGTAATCGTCAGCGGTTCGGCGATCCGTCGCAGAGCAACCTGGTGCCATGCCCACCATGGACGACATTCATCGAAATAAGTGCTCTTGCCGAAAGTCGCGCGATTGCCCAGCACAGTGCGACTCGGCCAAACCCATCGTGCAAGGTTTGGCGCATCCTCCAGTGGCACGGTCTCGTGATCCGAATAGGGAAACAAGACCTCGTCAGTTGTAGCAACCGTCCAGTCGCGGACAAGATCGCCAGCGATGAGCGGCCGGCGAAACTCGGTCTCCACTTCTTGGCGTTCAAGGGCTGAGCGCGGTGCCAGCAGAACCTCATCGGCATTGGTCATGCCGAAGACGCCCATTTCTTGAGCAATGACTGACAGCGTTTGGCTAGACGCCGCCTCGATCAGTTCCTTAATGTCCGCAGCACCGCCACCCCCGATGCTCCACGGGTGTTTGCCGAACGTCTCCCTTGGCGTGTCGTCCACGCTGACGAAATCGCTCTCGCTGCCCGGCTGGTCGATCTGCTCGACGATGGCGCTCCACACCAGCCCCTGCGCTGGATCGTCGGGCTCGCTGGGCTCACCCTTGATTCCCATGACTGTGCGCACACTGCCATCCACCGGCGACCGATGGCGGCCAAACAAAATGACCGTGGGCGTGCCATGACCTGGGATGAAGGCACCCGACGTATCCACCACATGTGTCAGGTCCAGCCGCGGCAGCACCTGCTCGATGAGCTTGCTGCCGAACTCGCGCTTCATGAACGAGTTGGCAGTGATCAGGCCCACGTAGCCAGCGCTGCGACCATCGACGGGCGGCACGGCCAGCTCGAAGAAGCGTTCGGTGAACGGGGCGCCCAGCGAATACTTCATGTGGCAACTTGCGTACTTCAGCCGATAGGCCGTGTTCAGTGCAGCGTCCTTCACCACGATGTAGGGCGGGTTGCCGACCACAGCGTGGTATTGCCGGCCCAGGATGCGCTGCACCTCGGCCAGGTCTTCGCTGGCGTAGGCGTGGGCCAAGCCGGTGTCGGCATGGCTTGCTGCGGTGTCGAACAGTGACTGCGTTTCGGTCAAACCAAAGCGTGTGCCATGCAACAGGCTGTCGCCAATGGCCACACAGACGCGAAAGTTGTGCGCCTCAGACAGCCTCCGGGTACCCGACACCTGCAAGGCCGCCGCAAACATCCGGAAGCGCGAGATGGCAATTGCGAAAGGGTTCAGGTCCACCCCGGCCACCGCGTCCAGCGCCTTCTGCGCAATGTCCACCGGGTTGCGCCCGGGCTCGTGACGCTGCCACTCGGCCACCAGCCGATGGAAGCCACCCAGCAGAAAGTGGCCTGAGCCGCAGGTGGGGTCGATCATCCGAACCTCGCGGAAACCGAATTCGTTGATGGCGGGCGTGAGCGTGCGATCGAGGATGAACTCTTCGACGAACTCGGGCGTCTGCAGCAGCGCGTAGCGCTTGCGGGTGGCCTCGCTCAGGTCTTGGTACAGGTCGCCCAGGAAGCGGGTGTTCCAAGTGGCGTCGGTGAAGTCGTGCGTCAGGGCGCCGGTGTTGGGGTCGATCTGCTGCCAGAACTGGCGCAGCGCCATGGCGGCGTCACCGCTGATGCCGATGCGAAAGACCGGGTTGTGCACCTCATCGAAGAAGGTGCGCAGGCCGGGCAGGGCGCCGGCTTCGCGGAAAGCGGCCAGCAGGTAGTCGCGGTCGCTTTGCAGCGGGTGGGCCTGGAAGTAGGCCTCGTGCCGATCGCGGGCCAAGGCCAGGCGGCCAGACTCGGGAGTGCCACCCAGCCAGGGGCGGTCGACCAACTGGTTGTCCTCAATGAAGCGGAGGAAGACGCAACTCAGCTGCCAGTGCACGCCGGCCTGGGTGATGACCTGTTCGGCCCAGGTCTCGAAGGTTTCGGCGCAGCGGTCAGCGTCGCGGGCGGCCTCCCATTCGGCCCGAAGGCTGGCGCCCAGGTCGGGCTGCTCGCCGATGCGCTGGCGCAGGTCGTCTTCCAGGCGCTTGAGTTGGCGGGTGAGGTCAGCCAGAAGTTGGGGGGCGTTGATCACGTGGTTGGATCCCTGGGGTACTTGTCTTGTTGTCTCAACGTGCGGCGCGCGGCCGTTCAGGCACTCACGCCCGCGCGGTGCTTGTTCTCTATCCAGGCTTGCGGCAGCAACAGGGCCTGGCTGTTGTTGAGGTTGTTGACCAGCGGGACGGCTACGCCATCGATGACCGGCAGACCTTGGTGAGACGTGGGCACCAGCAGCCAGACGGAAGGAGTCTGCGCCGGGCGCCCAGCAGCAGCCTCGATTTCTGTGACCAGCGGCATGAGTTCATAGCGGGCCACCAGGCCCGCGCTTACCAGCAGCAAGGGTGTCGAGCTTTGCAGCAGTGCACTGCGCAGCGCAGGCAAAGTGCGCTGGACCAGCCGCATCAGATTGGTCCAGTCGCGACTGCCCCGCTCGGACGCATCGGCCCGCAGCACGACGCTCCAATCGACACGCGCGGCAGTGGCCTGCCCCTTGAGTGTAGACAGCAACAGGGCATCAAAGTTGATGCGCTGCAAACCGTGCTTTGCGCCGAAGCGCCGCATCAATTCTGCGTCTGCGTGGCGACCCAACCGCAGTGGCGTGGTCAGGACCAGGAAGCCCCCTTGACGGAGGCTGCGTTGTAGTCGTTCCTCTACGGCAGCGGCCTGCGCCAGGGATCCTTCCAACGAAATATCGTGGTGGGCTCGTGTAGGCGCGCGCACGGTGTGGGTGGCGGTGCCGGCGGTCTGCGTGCTGCCGAGCGTGGGCGACGTGTATGCGCCTGCACCATCTGCAGCGGCAGGGTCCCAACCAAGCGGCGCACCGGCCTCTTCAAGCAGGCGGTCGAGTTCAGGCCTGCCAGGAAGCGGGGAGGCCTCAGGGTAGCGGCCCCGCACGCGGGCCTGCAATGCTGCTGCACTGAGCTTGGCGCCAACAAGAGCGTTGATGGAGGCTCTGAGCGCCTGCAGCGCAGGCATGCCGCGCGGATAGATTTCTTGCCGGCTGGACAGTGCGGCTTTGCGCGACGCCGAAACGGCCAGTCGCAGCATGCGGGTGGGGGAGAGTGCCGTCGGTGCGCCAGAGTTGGCGCCAGGGGGCGTGCCGAGAGCAACTACCGGGAGGGCTACACCTTCCAGTGCTTCCAGCACGCGTGTCGGCGGCATCAGCGTTTCTGTCAGAGCACAGGTATCGGCCACCTGCCCAAGCTGGCGGGCGTAGTCAGCCCACGCGGCGGCAGTTGCAATGAAGGTGACCGGGGCGTGGTCAAAGGTCTCGAAGCGGGGTTGGTCCAGATGTGACTCTGCCTCCACCGCCGCACGCAGCACGGCGCTGGCCTGACGCAGCCGTTCGCCATCTTCTTGTTCGGCGCAGCCACGCAGTGAAAGCAGAGCCATGGCCGCCTCGTGCGTGCTCATCACCTGGCCCTGAGTTCGCAGCAGAACTTCGAGTTGTTGGCGAAGCTCAGTGAACGCGGTGTTCCGCAGCCAGCGTTCGCGGGCCCGAATGAGCGCACTGGTGAGCACGGCGCGGTCCAACTCGCTGACCTGCGCCGCGTCGCCAAGGGTGGGCCAAGTGCCAGGCTGTACGCTTTCGTCCAGTCCCAGGTAGTGCTCCAGTGCAGAGTCGTCGTCTCTGTCGTCGCCTGCCGGTCGGCGCGGCAGCAGTTGGTCGGCCAGTTCATTCACACTGACCGCGCCGCGGGATTCGTCCTCGGTGTCGTGTGCGGTACTGCGACCCTGTGTGAGGTCTGGTCGCAGGCGGGCCAGTTCTTTGGCCGTCGCACGAATCTCCTTGCGAATCTTGTCGCCGACGCCGCGCAGATAGCGGAAGCGGATGCGATCAACTGCGAGCAGTTCGCGTGCGCTGTGAATGCCCATGCGTTCAAGCACGTCCTGGGCTGCATCGCTGTAGCCCAGCTCGGCCATGGTGGTGAGCGGCGTCGCCGTCATCGCGATGGTGGCGAGGCCGCTGTCGGAACCCGTGTCTTGGGGGTGGACGGTTTGACGCGCAGTGAAGATGGCTCGCCATGCGCGCAACATGTCTTCGGCGTTATCGAAGCGCTGGTTGAACTCGCGCCTCAGCGCCTTGGCGAAGAAGGCGGTGAAGCCTTCGCGCGTGACCGGGTCGAACACCTCGCTCTCGATCGTTGCTTCCACATCGGGCAAGGTCGCTGGCGAGGATTGCCCGTCTCCCCAGACAGGGGGTTGGCCAACTGCCATTTCATACAGCGTCACGGCGGCTGCAAACCGCTCGGCGTACAGGTCCCAGCGGGGCGGCTTGCGCAGCGACAGAAACGGGTCGAGGTAGGGGTGCGTGCCGGCGGTGATGTTGTCGCTGGGGGTGCGGCACAGCGAAAAGTCGAACAGCACGAGCTGCAGCTTGCCAGTGCGGTTCTTGGTGATGCCGATGTTGTCGGGCTTGATGTCGCGGTGAACCACACCCTCGGATTCAAGGTGGTTGACCGCCTCAAGCAGTTCCTCGCCAAAACGCTGCAGCATGTCGAGCGAGAGGCGGCCCTGCTCGCGCACGTCCTTCAGCGTCTCTGCCAAAGTCTTGTCACCCGCCGTCTTGAGCAGCAGTGCGGTGCGGCCTGCCACGCTGAGGGTGCGGCGGTGGGCCACGATGTTCTGGTGGTGCAGCTTGGCCAGGACTTCACCTTCAGCGACCAATCGGTCGTTGTGTGCGGCATCCAGCGCGACTTTGAGGATGAGTTCTTCGTCGCTGCCATCCTCGCGCACCAAGAGTGCGTCGCTCGACGAGCCTTTGCCCATGCGCTTGATGACGGTGAACCCGCCTTCGAGGCGGTCACCAGTGCCCGCGCTGCTGGGGTCGACGGTGGACTCGGGGTCCGGGGTCGTCAGCTCGTCCTCGACACCATCAAGCTCGTCGAGGAAGCCGCGCATGGTGTCGTAGCGAGCCAGCACCTGGGGGCAGGTGGCAACGTGGACGAGTTCCTGCTGGTGTGCGCCACAACCATCCATCACGTCGGAGAGGTTCAGGCCTTGGCTGATACGCAGCTTCTCGTCACGATCGAGGACGGATTCGGCCGGGGCTTTGCCGCTGAACACGTGATACGCGATGCAGCCCAGTGAGAAGACATCCAGGCTGGGCCCTTGCGCCGGGTCAGCGCCCGTGGCTTCTGGCGCTAGGTACACCAGACCGGGGTCTTCGACGTAGTCCTCGACGTGACGCGTTCCAGTTGTGCGATGCACGGTATCCGGGGATGCCGAGTCGCCGACGTTGCGGGACGCGGTCTGCCAGTTCATCAGCCGCAGCTGGTAGTTCCCGCTGTCGACGTTCTGGACCAGGATGCTTTGAGGACCGAGCGCTCGGTGGTACAGACGCTTGGAATGTGCGTACTTCAGCGTCTCCGCAATGTCGCGCACGATCTGTAGGCGCTGGGTGACGGTGAGGCGCGTGCCATGGTCACGAAGCAGGTGATCGAGGCGGATGGCCTTGGGGTCGTGGTCGAACACCAGCGCAGGGCCGAGTTCCGCTTCCTTGTACTCCCACGCCTTCAAGATGCAGGGGTGGTCGATGCCCTGGAGCACTTCAAACTCGCGCCTGGCCTGGCGTGCACGGGCAATACGAACTTCGGGACTGGATGCTGTCGCATGCGTGTAGATGCGAACGCGCCGATGCACTGTCTCGATGCTGACGTGCCTGGCCTCCCAATCTTGAAATCCTTCTCCCTCCGCGAGCAGCTTGCCGAGCTTGTAGTCCCCTACCTGCCGATGCTTATTGGACGGGCGGATTCCAGCCTGCCGCAGCCCTTCGCTGATGGGCCTGGCGTGGCGCGCATCAACGGGCGCACTGCCTCGATTGGCGATGCCGTTTGCCAAGGCTGCAACGATGCCGTCGTCTTCGACGGAGCCAGGCCGGCCGTGTTGAAACGTGGCGCTTTTCGCAATGCCTTCAAGGCGGCACGCAAGGCTGCTCGAGGACAGGAAGATCGCGGGCTCGACAAACGGGAGCCGAATCTTGGCTTTCGTGATTGCTGGCTGCCGCTTCAGCAGGCTGGCCAGGCGCTTGGCCTTGCGGTTGGCGAGGATCAGCGGGTTGTCGTAGGTGTGGGCGCGGCCGTCTGTGTTCCAGGTCCAGCTGTGTGTGTCTCCTGTCAGGGTGCCGGGGCGGCTCTTGATCTCGACCAGAAACAGGCCCGCCGGTGACAAAACGAGCGCATCGACCTCGCTGACTCGACCTTCATCGTCGATGAACTCGAAGTTCGTCCAGACGTGCCACGGGTCGCGGTCCGGAAGGTGGTTGCGCAGCCAGTCGAGAGCTTCACGCTCCCAGGCAAAGTTGCTTTCGGCAATGACATGCCAGCGCGCTTGGCTGAGGGTCATGGAGTGCCCTTGGTTGCGCCGGGCACCAGTTCCAGCAGCTCGCCCACGGAGCACTTGAAAAGGGTGCAGAGCTGCTCGATCGCAGGGAGTTCAACGCGGGTCGCGGTCTCACGATACAGCGCGGTGATAGTGCTGCGGTTCAGGCCGGTGAGCCGCGAAACGTCCGCGATGTTGAGCTTGTCGCGGCCCATGAGGACTGAGAGATGGCAGCGGATCATGGTTACCGGTTATGCTCGGGGTGTTGCGCAGAATAACAAAAATATCTTCAGCGCACAACCCCGTCGCATCTTGCCGTCCGGTCGGGCCTCATGTTGGATATCGAGGCCGGTGTCGATCGACAGGAGGATGCCCCACTAAAGGGGGCTCAGCCCAGGGCCGAGTGTTCGGTGTCAGAGGCCCTGCTTGAGGGCTTCGATGCCGGTTCCAACGCCCAAGATGTCAAACCGCTCGCGGTAGAGCAGCCAGAAGCACTCCAGTGTGCAGACGCCGATTTGGGCTGCGGTCTTGAGCGCCTGCATGTGGGCGGTGTCGCCGCCCTGCAGGTACTTCACCTTGAACACCTTGCCGCCACCGTTGGGAGCGTCGGCGATCTCAAGTCGTCCGAAGAAGCCGACCTCGTTCGGGTGGGCGCCCATGTCGATCGTCCGCTCGTAGAGGAGCTTCGCACGCGGGCCGATGGCGTTGTTCAGTGCGCAGATGCCATCCAGCATTTCGGTCGACTTGAAGTGCTTGCGGACGGCCTTCCGCTGCCTTTCACCATCTCCTCGATGCGCCCAGACCTCAATGAGTTCAGGGTGCCGACGAAAGTGAATTCCATACATCGCGTACTCAAGGCAGCTGCGCATCAGCAGCATCGACTCGCTCGCTCGACCTTGGAGGGAAAATTCCGTGGCACCTCGAAACGCCGCATGCGCGCTGATCAGCATCAGGCCTTCGAAGTAGTTCGGCGTGTGACCGTTGAGTGCGTGGATCGCCGACAAGAATGTGGCGTCGATGGCTGACAGCTTTTCGAACCAGGGCCGCGTCGCGGGTTGCACGAAGCTCGCCCATGCGGCCTGCATCGCTGTACGCATGAAGGCTGTAAGGTCGTCGCTGCCCCAGTTCGGCGGGGGCTCGTTGGGATCGACCATGGCAGCTGGTGCTGCCTGGCCGGCGTTCGGCGGTGACGTGGTCACGGGGACCCCAGATTGGAGTCGCAAGTAGCGTGGCGGCGCAGCGGCTACCCGCGAGGGTTGGGTGGTCGGATCAAGGCTGCGACTTTGGCTTGGCAGCCGCGGCAAGTTTAGAGGCGCGCCTGCGCCCGCGTGCGCGATCCAGGGCAATCAATTCGGTTGCTGCCTCTGTAGGCAGAAACGACAGCAAGGTGTCCCGCGACAGGTCGTACTTTCTACGACCCCAGACCGCGATCTTCTTCTTCCAGCTCAGGTGCACTTTGCCGCTGAGGACAGTCGACAAGTACGGGCCGGAAACATCAAGGTCAGCGGCAAGTTCCGCGTCCGTCATTCCGCGCGCGTCCCGAAGGGCGATCAGGTCGTTCGTCCAGTCATCGAACTGCTCCTTTGGCGTCAGCTCCCCAGCGTCCTGGCCGGCAGCAACCATTTCCCGGTGCTGACGAACAAGCTCCTCCGCAGACTTGGCTGGAAGGAAGGCGAGCGCCGCATCGCGATCGAGTTCACGGCCCAACTTCTTCCAGACGACAAGCTTCTTCTCGAGACTCAGTTCCTTCTTGCCAGCGAGTACGGCGGAGAGGAACTGCTTTGACACGCCAAGGTCGGCGGCCAGCCCAGCGTCACTCTGACCCGGGGCCCTCAGCTTCTTGATCTCTTCGCTCCAGTTCATGTCAAGACTCGACTTTTATTAGCAAATTGGTTGACGTCAACAAAAAACATAAGTAGGATGCGCTTAACTGAATTGTAGACGCCGACGCGTCGCCTCAACCTGGTTGTACTGGACTGCCGCATGCGCTCTGTAGATCAACTGCCACCCGTTTCCACGATCAGGGACCTTGCAAGGTTTCTACGGCTTCACGAGCACACCGTGCGTGCCGACCTCGTACGCAGGCCGGACTCGCTGCCACCGCGCATGCACCTGCCGGGGCGCCGATCGGTTCGGTTCTTGAAGGAGGACGTGATCGCCTGGTTGAGCGGAACTATCGCGCCCAAGGCAGCAGATTCAGCCTCCAAGAGTGCAGGCGTTGACGAGGGAGCGAAAACATGAGCGCGCTCTTCGAACTTCCGCTTGCCAGCGAGGCGCTGACAGCAGCAGAGGTCACTGAAATTACAGGGTGCAGTCGGCGTAGTGACCAGATCGCGTGGCTCGAAGCCGCAGGGTGGACACACGTGCGCAACAAAGCGGGCGAGCCGATCATCGGTCGCCTCTATGTCCGCCTGAGACTGGCTGGCATCTCCCCAAGTGCACTGGTCTCTACCGGCGGATGGGCGCCCGACTTCACCGGCCTGCGTTGATCTAGAAGCAGGCATTACGAACAACATGTATGAGACCAAAGTCTTCATCCCGCGACCTTCCGCCGCGACTTCTGCGAAGGACCAAACGGCTGCGCAACGGGAAGCTCTGGGTCAGCTATTACTACAACGGCCGCGACGCAAACGGCCGGAGGGTCGAGATCCCTCTGGGCAGCGATCTCAACGAGGCCAAGCGTCGATGGGCGGAGCTGGAAGCGAGGCCAATGCTCATTGAGAGTGGGCTGATGAATTACATCTTCGATCGGTATACGCGGGAAGTGATCCCGACGAAAGCCCCGGCCACGCAACGCGACAACCTGGCGAATCTCAAGCAGCTGCGTCTGGTCTTCGGAACTGCCCCAGTCGACGCGATCACACCCCAACACATTGCTCAATACCGAGACCACAGAAGCGCGAAGGTACGCGCGAACCGAGAGATTGCCTTGCTATCGCATGTGATCAATCGGGCCCGCGAATGGGGATTCACAGCGAAGGAGAACCCAGCGCGAGGTGTGCGGAAAAACCGCGAGACCCCTCGCGATTTCTACGTGGACGAGGCGGTGTGGGCGGCGGTGTACCAGCACGCACCAGTCGAGTTGCAAGACGCGATGGACCTGAACTACCTCACTGCCCAACGCCCCGCTGACGTGCTCAAGATGACTCAGACCGACATCAAGGAAGGTGCCTTGGAGGTGAGGCAAGGCAAGACCAACAAGCGCCTTCGAATCCTGCTTGATCGATCCGACGGGACGAGAACCGAACTCGGGCAATTGCTCGACCGCATACGTGCGCGACCGCGCAAGGTCCGCAGCCTGTATCTGGTGGCCACGCCCGCTGGGGTCCCTCTGAACCGGTGGACGCTGCGGGTCCGCTTCGATGCGGCCCGGAAGGCAGCTGCGGAGGCGGCTGCGGAAGAAGCCACCGCCGAATCGATTGCGCTGGCGGATCGGATTCGCAGGTTTCAGTTTCGCGACATCCGGCCGCGAGCCGCCAGCGACATCGGTGATGTGGCGGCGGCTAGCAAGTTGCTCGGGCACACGGAGCAGCAGATCACGAAGAAGGTCTACATCAGGATCGGTGAGACAGTGAAGCCGACGAAGTGAGCGCGATGCGACCAAGGCCAGCAGAACCAGACCGCCCGCCAGGGTTGTCAACAGTGGAGAGGCATGCACCCATGTGCCTGATCAACGAGCAGGTCATCGGAGGCCTTGCAGCTGCAGTGACAGTCGACGAACCTGCCGGTTTGATCGACATGGCACGAATTTCCGTCGTGGCCGATCGAGCGGAGTCTCTGGCGCACGAGATTCGATTGCGTGTGATGGCGCCCGAGGTGCGCAAGGTTTCACCGCGGCTGACCGTGAAGCAAGCAATCCGTTTGTGCCGCCTGGACGCCGCCTCGGAGTGTGCACTCCGGAAGAATTCGGGTCCACTGGCTCGAAAGCCGGGCAGGGTTTCGGTTGCTGAGGCCCGCACCTGCGCGCGGCAACAGCGAACGTCATTCCTACGCCCGCCGGAGCGGCAGGCGATCACGATCGCGGTGGCCAACTTCAAAGGCGGCGTCAGCAAGACGACGACTGCGATGACGCTGGCCCAGGGGTTGAGCCTGCGAGGACACAAGGTGCTTGCTATCGACCTCGACCCGCAAGGCTCGCTCACCACGTTGTTCGGCATCCTGCCTCAGACTGAAGTTGCCGAAGACATGACGGCCCTCCCGCTGCTGCGAGGCGAACGCAGCGCCATCGGCCATGCTGCCCGGCAGACCTATTGGGATGGCATTGACCTGGTCCCAGCGGCGCCTACGCTGTTCGCTGCGGAGTTCGCCATCCCGAGCCAGCTTGGTCAGCTGACGAGCGCCAACTTCTGGCATGTGCTGAATCGCGGCCTCATCGAGGCGCGCGCGTCCTATGACGTGATCGTGATCGACACGCCACCGGCGCTGTCGTATCTGACAATCAATGCGTTGATGGCGGCCGATGGCATCGTGGTGCCCGTTCCGCCGACAGCGCTGGATTTCTCCAGCCTCGTGCACTTCTGGCAGCTATTCGCCGACTTCAGGAACAACCCCGACTTTGCCCGAGACGGTGGCAAGACCTACGCGTTTGTCCAGGTCCTGCTGTCACGAGTGGACCAGTCCGACGTTGCCACTCCTGCGGTGCGCCAGTGGATAGAAGCCGCTTACGGCGACTTCCTGTTGCCGGTGGAGGTGCCGAAATCGACCGTGGCATCAGCGATGGCGGCAAGCTTTGGAACGGCCTACGACATCGAGACCTACGAAGGCTCAGCCGCGACCTACCGTCGAATCATCGAGGCCTACGGCAAAGTGATCGATCTTGTCGAGAGGGCCATCGTTGGGGCGTGGCAGTCCGGACCGCAGCGCGCGGGCGTGGAAACAAGGTTTCCAAACGCGGCGGCCCAAGGCGAAGCGGCCCAATCGAGGTAGGGCATGGGCATCGGCGATCGCATCCTCGCGTCCACCGCTGGCCTAGCATCGGCCGGCCGCAATGCACCGTCACAGGCCAACGAAGGTAGTCCTGCGGGGCTGGCCAGAACAGCGCCTGGGCAAATGCTGGCGGTACACAGCGGCATGATCGCGATGCGTGAGGAACTGCAAACCCTCCACGCGAGGCTGAAGCAGTTCGATGGAAGCATGGTGACGAGGCTTCTCGACCCAGTGTCGATCAAGCCAACTCGCTGGGCGAACCGCCACGAGGCTTCGTTTGCGACGCAGGCCTTCGCAAGCCTGAAGGCGAGCATCGAGCAAGCAGGCGGCAATACGCAGCCGATCTTGGTGAGGCCCACGGCGGAAGGCCAATTCGAGATCGTGTTCGGCCATCGCCGACATCGAGCGTGTGCCGAGCTGGGCTTGCCCGTCGTGGCTGTCGTTTGGGACAGACCAATGCCCGACGCAGAACTGTTCGCCTCAATGGACCGCGAGAACCGCGAGCGCGCAGACCTGTCCCCGTACGAACAGGGATCGAGCTACCAGGCGGCGATCGAAAGCGGGCTCTTCCCCTCGATGCGCCGGCTCGCTGAAACGCTGGGCGTGAGCCACACGTGGGTACGGAAGGCGCTGATGGTGGCTCAGCTGCCTTCCGTGGTGGTGAGTGCCTTCCACAGCCCGATCGAGATTCAGCCTAAGCATGCTGAACAGATCACGGCCGCGATGGAAGTTGACCGCGAGGCCGTCCTGCGGCGCGCAGAGCAGCTTCGAGTGAGCGCGTCGCGCGCAAGCCCGACGCAAGTTGTTGATCATCTGATCTCGCGCGATCCCGGAAAGTCGACAAAGAGCGCAATCCGTGTTGGCGGAATGGCGATCGGAACGTGCACGCTGGACAGTCGTGGCCGCGCGCTGATCGTGATCGATTCGCCGTCTGCGGACACGCAATCAATGGATGCCGTCGTTGAGGCGTTGAAGGCCATGCTGCGCGCTAGGGCTGGTACTGGCGCATAGGGTCAGGAAGCGACAGCACGCATGAGCCAGCTTTCACTGAGAGAGGCAATCGCGGTCCTCGCCGATGTCGTGGATCGACTGACCATGTTGCAGGATGGCCTGTGGAGCCTGCGCGCGACGCTGAGGATCGATGGTCGGCCCGAGGCTGTCGTTGTGTCCGAGCTTCTGGTGCTCTGCCTCGAAACGTCAGAGATGGCGTACGCGGTCGAGTTCAACGCCGCAAGCGCAGTAGCTGTAGAGGCCGTTCGAAACGCAATGAGAGGCCGCGCGTAGTGGGGGCGGCTCTTCTATCCACTGACGCGGAGTCTGGCGAGCGGCGACCGCCGCACTCGACAGAGGCTGAGCAGTCTGTGCTGGGAGGTCTCCTGCTCGACAACAGTCGTTGGCGAGATGCGGCTACGGTGCTAACCGCGGCAGAGTTCTATACCCAAGAGCACGGCTTGATCTTCAAGGCCATCTGCGATGTCATCGGCGCCGGCGGGGCGGCTGACGTGATCACGGTGTTTGAGCACCTGCAGCGACACGACATTGGCAATGCTGTAGGCGGTCTCAGCTACCTCAATGCCCTTGCCCAGAGCGTACCGAGCGCAGCAAACCTGCGCAGGTATGCAGAGATCGTCCACGAGCATGCGATCTTGCGAGGCGTGATTGCGTTAGGCGATGCTGTAGCGACGGAGGCGTTCAACGCGCGCAGCAAGTCTGCGTCGCAAATCATCGCCGCCGCGATGGTTGGGCTCTCGTCTCTCGGAGCTGCTGCCGACGCGCATCAAGAGTCGCAGGGGATCGACGCGGCGGAGTTGCTGGCGCTCGAAATGCCCGACCCTGCGTTCATCTGCGAGCCTTTTGTCGGTGAGGGCTTGACCCTCCTGGCCGGGCCGCCGAAGACTGGCAAGACGACGCTGATGCGTCAGCTCACGCATGCCGCGAATTGCGGCGGTGAATTTCTGGGAGAGCGGTGCGGCCAGGCAGATGTCCTCTTCTTGTCATTGGAAGAGGGCGTGCGGCTTATGCGGAGAAAGCTCTCCAGGATGACCATCCCGCACGATGAACTGCGTGGGGTGCGCTTGGAGTTTGAGTGGCCGCAGGCTGGGGCAGGCGTAGACAAGCTTCGGGATTGGCTCAAGGGGCGAACGACAGGTCGGCCGCCGCTCGTCATCATCGACAGCCTGGCACGATTTCGGCTGCCGCCGTCGGCCAAGGGAAATACATTCGCCGAGGACTATGCGGCGGTGAAGCTCTTGGCTGATCTGTGCAAAGAGTTCCATGGCCTCAGTGTGATTGTTCTGCACCACACCACCAAGGCTGTTCATGATGATCCGGTGTCGATGATTTCTGGCACGTTCGGTATCTCAGCTGGCATCGACAGCTACTTGCTAATGCTTCGTCAAGCGAAGGCATATCGGCTGCACGCCGGTGGCCGGCTCTGGGATCGTGAAGTCCAGGACTTTGCTCTTGAGCGAACCAATGGGCGATGGGATTTGACCGGCGAGTGGGACGAATCCGTGGCGAGTATGCCGCCGAAGCAGCGAGCGGTGCTCGACCTGTTGATGACCGGCGCCAGGACGAACAAGACGCTCGAAGAGGCAACCGGGCAATCCGCATCATCGATCAGCCACATGCTCAAGGTGCTGATGGGCAAAGGCTTGGTGGCTCGACTCGCCAATGGCTGGGAGGTCGTTCGTTGAGTGGGAGGGCAAAGGCAAACGGATAATTGCCGGCCCTCAGCGTCTCAGGCACGGCCGTGACAATCCATCCGTTCGCCAATGCGTCATCCTTGCTGACGGAATTGCACACTGCCGACATCCCGGAGGTGTATCAGCGCTTTGCTGACGTAATCGGTGCCGGGAACTGGGCGCATCGCGTAGCCCAAATGAAGGCCGCGATGAAGCACAACCGATTCCTCGAAGCCTACCTGTATGGTGAGAACGAGATTGCGTTCGGGCTCGACCGTTGCGGGGATCTGATCAAGCGCTTCGGCCGCTTGCCGGACGACGCCGCCAATCGCGTGCTGTACCCAGCGATCAGCTTCGCCGCGCAGTCGCTGTCGATGATGGACCTGGCCACGAGTGTCGAAGCCGAGCGCCTGCGCAAGCGCGTGGCGGGAGCACTGAAGGACCCGAACGCCATGCGCGCATTGCGGTTGGAACTGTCCGTGGCCACGCATTTCGCGCGGCGCGGCCATCGACTGCAATGGCCGGAGATGGTTGGAGGCGGGACCTTCGACCTCCTGGTGACCGACATGGGGAACGATGGCGTCGAAGTCGAGTGCAAGTCGGTTTCCGACGACAAGGGACGCAACATCCCCCGCCGCGTGGCGCTGGAGTTCCACCATCTGATGACTGGCGAGTTGGTGCACATCCGCAAGACGCTGAAGATCGGCCTGTCGGTCGTGCTGACCATGCCAGGAGGCCTGCCCACACGGCATGCGGACCGACAGGCGCTGGCGAAGCGCGTCCGTCGACAGATAACTATCGGCCACGGTGTCCAGCTGGAGGACGGCGCAGACATCCGCATTTCGGAGTTCGACCTGGCGCGGCTAGGCAATGTCGCCAACGACAGGCGCATAGAGGTTGTGCGAGGGGTGATCCAGGACGTGACCAGCACCCAGAATCGCGAAGGCATGCTTACGGGCACGGACGCGGGCGGCGCGCTGGCGTTTGTCGTACAAAGTGCAGTCGAGGACGACTTCATGGACGCCACTTTCAAGACGCTCCGCGACGCGGCCAAGCGGCAACTGACCGGCAAGAGGCCGGCTCTGCTGATCGCGGGCTTCGACGGGCTTGACGGCGAGCAACTCCTGTCGATCGCGCAGCAGGATCGTGACGCCAACGAGCAGCCGACCGCTCTGGCGATCAAGGTCAGCCGCTTCCTTGCCGCCGATCACCGGGACTACGTTGTCGGTGTTGGCTTCCTGAGCCGCGGTGCGCTGCGTCCCGTCACGGATACGGTGGTCGACAGCGGCGGAACGGCCTACTATTTCCCGAAGCGCGAAAGCCCGTTCTGGCACGACGATCTCGGCGGGCTTTTCGAGTGGCGCACCGCGTCCGTCGAAGCGTCACTTCGACCAGCCGAACCCTCGTGACGTGTCCGTCATCACGTCGAAGGCGTCGGTCTCCGGTTCATCCTCGTGTTGTACCAGGCGCGCCTCGGGATATCGCACCAGGAAGATCATCAACTCGAACTGATCCGAAACGATCACCGATTCCTCGGCCTCCAGCGAGGGGTGCCATATGCCCGCCGGCACGCGGCACCAGGTGTTGCCGGAATGGTTCGCCGCCGACTTCAGGCGATCAATGGCGGGCTCGGGAACAGGCGTGCCAGGCGCAAGATATGCGCGCCTGCTCAACGCGAGCTTGCTGGGATAGGACCAGCAGACAAATTCGTCCCGCGCCACCACCAGCATGGCCGCCTCGGCGGTGATTTCCAGCCATTTGAGCGCGGTCGCAGTGAACGAGGTCTGATAGCGCTCGGCAACTTGCCCGAGCAGCTCTAGCGTGATCATTTGCCCGTCGATCTGCTGGCGGAAGTCCGTGGCCGGCATCAGCAAATAGGAAGCAAAAACGTTCGCTTCCTTCTCCATTTTTCGCGACGCCTCGCCGTGATAGTCGAGCATCTCACCCTGGCTACAGCGGAACTCTGCTTGCCGCTGCCGATGGCAGTAATAGTGGCCCAATTCATGGGCCAGCGTGAAATTGATTCGTCCCGGCACGACAACATCCTCGTCATACGAGATGCACCAGTCGCCCTTCTTTGCTCGCTTGGAAAGCATGCCGTCGATGCCCGCGACGCCGTGGGGAACCACAAGCCCAACCGGGTCGGCAAATCGCTGCTTCGTGACTTCGAGGGCGAGCAGCTTCACGTCTACCGGAAAGGCCTGACCCGACGCTACCCAGAGTTTCGACAGTTGAATGCCCCACCCCGCCGGCGTCGTCGGATCAGTCATCGTCGATGGCTTTCAGGAATTTTTCGAGCTGGGCACGCTTCGCCGGATCAAGCTGGCCGATCCTACGGAAGAAGGCTTCATCGGTGTCGGATTTTGTCGGCGTCTGTTTCTCGTCGTCGAGCAGATATTCGACGGTCACGCCGAACACGTCCGCGATCTTGCGGATCTTGTCCGCTGAGGGCCTAACGACCGGGCGGTTCTCCAATTCCCAGATATAGCTCTTGCTGGATTCGGCCTTCTGGGCCAACTCATCCAGCGTCAACTTGAGCCGCTTTCGTTCAGCGCGAATCTTGTCTCCAAGCGGGGTAGACAACCGTTTTTCTCCTCATTGATGGGGCCCCGTGGAGGGACGGCGCCAACGGCTGCCCGCTCCCACCGACTCCCACTGCGCCCCGGTGTGCTCGACCATGCTGCGCACCCCGAACCAAGGCAGGCGGGCGCACAGGGCGGCGGCCACCTGGCCGCCGAAAGTTCAGAGTAGACGCATTTTAAGTGCTTGACAAGAGGGTTCTTGCTAGGCAGACTACAAGTGCGCCTACACCGAACAAGATCGTTGGCGCGTCCTTCAACTCATAGGAACCGACCAATGACCACGACCACCAAGACTACGACCATCAAATGCGTTGGCAAACGGATGAGCGGCGGCCAGGGCCACGAACACATTTCCCACCTCTGGTGGGTCAGGTGCGATGGCAGCCAAGAGACCAGCGAACGCGGCAACAGCACGCGCGAGCAGATGGTCGCCTACATCGAGGCGAACGGAAACAACTCCGTCTGGTGCCCCGACCGCAACCCCCAACTCACCGGCGCGTGGGTCCACGTCCACAGCAACGGGCGCATCAAGTATGTGCAGACCGTCGCCGACGGTCGCAAGACCGACAACCTGCTGTCTCTGCCCGACATGTAAGTCATAGGAGCAACCATGACCGACAAAGTTTTCGTTGAACGTCGCCCGCAAGGCGACTACGCGGTGCGCCGCCCGAACTCGCAGCGCGCGAGCGGTGTCACGCCCACCCAGGCCGAGGCCATCGCGCTTGCTCGCAAGGTCAACCCGGAAGGCCACGTGCTGGTCGAGCGGGTCCGCACCACCACCGTTGGCAAGCCCGACAAGTGGCGCAAGCCGTAGGCTGCCGGTTCCAACACGCCGACCTCACGCCGCCGCTGAAACGTAGGCGGCGCCAATACCCAGTGGGCCTTCGGCCCGCGACGCAGGCAGGCGTCCATGAAGACACGCGCGCTGTCGGCGCCGATCCACGTCTGATCCAACGCGCGTGCGCCGGCCAAATCGTTGGACAAATAGGTGAGTGCATGCCCGTGGTGGTGTCGCGCCGACTGGAGCCAGCGCGGCGGCCAGCTTCACGGCGCTTTGCTGCCTCGGCTGAGCTACCACGACGCCTGATGTTGCAAAGCTGACTTCAACTCGTTCATCTTCTTCAACTATTTCAACTCCTTCAACACGCGTTGATTCAGCTCGTTCATCGAGGGAAGTTGTTGAAGTTGAAGTAGTTGAAGTCCACTGGCATTCACTTCAGCTTGACGCTGTCGCAGTACTTGTCCCAGGCAATCAACAATGCAGTTCGCTGGCGGAGCGGACTCGCCTGCGCGTCGGCGTCTTGGGGCTGCTCCGTCGCCCTGAGCGCAAGCGCTTGATCGATCATCTGGGCTGCGTACTTCTTCCGCTCTGCCCATGCGCGGAACGTGGTGCGGAAACCGTTTGGTACGGCTACGCGGTGGCCTTGACCTGGGTCTGTCCACCCCTGCTGTGTGCTGTCCGTTCTGAGTTCGTTCATGCGGCGAACCACGGCGGTCAAGGCCATGTCGGACAGTGGGCCCCCTGAACGAGGTGCGCAGAAGACGAACTGCTGAGCCAAGTCCCGCGGCTGTGATGTGATGAGCGTCGTCGCGCGAGTGCTCAACGGCACCCGGTGTGGCCTGCCGCTCGTCGCACGTGCTTCGGGAATCGTCCAGACGGCATTCCGCGTATCGAGCTCATCCCACGACATGGCTCTGACATCGGTCGGTCGTGTTGCCGTCAAGATCGCCAGTTCTAGCGCTTGCGCCGCGACGCCCGGCATCTGTCGGAGCTGAGCGATGAAGTGGGGGACGTCGTTGACTGGCAGCGAAGGATGATGGTCGCCGCGACGTACGGCCTTGGGTGCGGCCAGGGCGGTGGCGAGGTTTCCGCCCCACTGCGCTGGGTTTGGGTCTTCGCGGAACCCGCGAGTGGTTGCGAACGCCAGCACTCGCTCAATGTGGCCGCGCAGTTTGGTCGCCGTTGCGTGCTTGCTGTGCCAGATGGGTTCGAGCACCGTCAGTACATGGCTCGGATGGATCGAGTGGACGGAGAGTCCACCGACAGCTGGGAACGCGAGACGTTCCAAGTCGCGGAGCATCTGAGCCACATAGCGTGCGTTCCGCCCCTCGGTGACCTCGGCGCCGATGAACGCCTCGGTGCATGCCTTGAACGTGATGGTTGTTGACTGGGCTACCAGCTCGGCGCTTCGAGCCGTGCGGCGCTGAATGGCAGGGTCAAGGCCGCCGCCGATCCTCTCACGCAATGAGCGAGCCCTGTCACGTGCCGTCGGCAGAGCGACTGTCGGGAACGAGCCCAGGCCAAACTCCCGCCGCTTGGAATCAACCTTGATCCGCAGCAGCCAACTTCTCGCGCCGGAGCCTGTCACCTGCAAGCAGAGTCCCGTGACGCCCCCGACAGCGTGGGTGCCAGGTGTCGTGATGAGGCCAACTTCGGCGGCTGCCAGCTCTCGTGCGATCACAGGCACAAAACCTACCCACCTTCCTACCCGCCTTCGATCACCAGATTTTGGCTTCAACTCGGACAGAAGGGAAGGGGCAAATCGCCTGCGCGAGGAGTCCTCGGAGTTGGCTAGGGTTAGGCTACCCGTACCTGGCGAGAAGGCCTGATCAGCCAACGATTGCCGGCCTCGATCAGTCGCTATGAATGGAGGAAAAGGACGGTGAACTGGCGGAGGCGGTGAGATTCGAACTCACGGACGGCTTGCACCGTCGTCAGTTTTCAAGACTGATCCATTAAGCCACTCTGGCACGCCTCCAGTTGCGGAGATGATCGCAGAAGTTGCGGAGACGATGCCTCCGAAACCCGCATGAACACCCGCTTTCGTCCTTCTATGCAACTGCTTTCAAGACTGATCCATTAAACCGCTCTGGCACGCCTCCAGTCGCGACAGCGATTGTAGATTTGTCCCGGCAACCCGCCGCAACACCTGGAAGCGACCCTCGGCGTGACCGAATGCGCGCTGCGCGCCCGAACGGCCTGTGCGCTGCCTCAACGATGTGGGCGCTGCGCCGATAGTCCGGATGTCCTGCCATGCGCAAGCTCACCCTCACCCTCGGCATCGCCGCACTCGCCATCAGCTTCGCTGCACTGGCGCTCGCGGCGCGGCTGCCGCATGGAACGGAGCTCGGCGCCGGTCTGGCGGCGCTGGCCGCGCTGCTGGTCCAGCGCGAATGGCAGCGCCAGCGCGGCGAGCAGCGCGCGCTCGAGCGCACGCTGAGCCACCTGGCCGAGTTCCGCCTGCCGCTGCCCGACGGCGTGCAGGCGCAGTTGCCGGCGATGCTGCAGCCGCTGGTCAGCGGCTACGAAGCGGTGTTTCTCGAAATGAACCGGCGCCAGGCCGCGCTGGCCGAGCGGGTCGAGCGCTACGCGTTCATGGAGATGCACAGCGAAGACATGGTGATGCAGGTCGACGCCGAAGGCCTCGTCAAGTACGTCTCGCCGGCGGTGCAGGCGCACCTGGGCTACACGCCGCAGGAGCTGTGCGGCCAGCGCATCCTCGATCTGCTGCATCCGAGCGAGCTCGCGCACTGGATCGAATCGCTGAAAGGCATCGCGCACGAACACCGCGCGGCGCTGCTCGAAGGCAACTGGCGGCGCAAGGACGGCCGCTACGTCACGCTCGAGATGTCGCTGCGCCATGCCCGCGGCCTGAACGGCACCGTCGCCGGAACGATCAGCATGGCGCGCAACGTCGAGGCGCGCAACGCGCTGCGCGACCAGCTCACGCGTGCTGCCCACACCGACCACCTGACCGGCCTGCCGAACCGCGCCGCACTGGCGCCGACGCTGCAGCGCTTTCGCCAGGTCAGCCGCGAAAAGCCGTTCGTGCTGTTCCTGTTCGACCTCGACCGCTTCAAGCAGGTCAACGATTCGCTCGGCCACAACGCCGGCGACGCCTACCTGATCGAAACCGCGAACCGGGTGCGCTCGATACTGCGCCCGGGCGACTCGCTGGCGCGCATGGGCGGCGACGAGTTCGTCGCGCTGTTCGAAGGGGTCGACAGCGAGGCCGGCGCACGCTCGATCGCGTCACGCATCATCGATGCGGTGAGCCAGCCCTACTCGTGCCACGGCGCGCTGCTGCACCCCAAGACCTCGATCGGCGTGGTGCTGTGCGACGACCCCGAGCTGCCGAGCGACGAGCTGATCTCGCGCGCCGACCGCGCGATGTACGCGGCCAAGCGCCAGGGCGGCAACCTGGCGATCGTCTACAACGCGAGCCACAGCGCCTCGCTGCGCAAGGACTTCGATGTCGAGCAGGCGCTCACGCGGGCGCTGCGCGACGAGCGCCTGGTGGTGCAGTTTCAGCCCATCGTCGAGGCGAAGTCCAAGCGCCCGGTGCTGGCCGAAGCGCTGGTGCGCATGCGCGCCGACGACGGCAGCCTGATCGGGCCGGGCCAGTTCATCGACGTGGCCGAGCGCAGCGGCCAGATCCTGCAGCTCGGCCAGTGGGTGCTCGAGCAGGCCTGCTGGCAGGCGCGCCGGCTCGACGAGGCGGGCACGCCGACGTCGGTCAGCGTCAACGTCTCGCCGCGCCAGCTGATGCACGTGAACTACGTCGCGAGCGTCGAGACCGTGCTCGAGCACACCGGGGTGTCGCCGTCGTCGATCGTGCTCGAGGTGACCGAGTCGGCGGTGATGGAAGACGTCGACAAGGCCAAGGCCACGCTGCTGCACCTGCGCAGCCTCGGTTTCCGCCTCGCGCTCGACGACTTCGGCACCGGTTACTCGAGCATCTCGATGCTCAAGTCATTGCCGTTCGACATCCTGAAGATCGACCGCAGCTTCGTGCTCGACACCTCGGTCACGGCGATCGGCCCGTCGACGCTGGGCGCCATCATCGACATCGGCAAGAGCCTGCGCCTGACGATCATCGCCGAGGGCATCGAGACGGCCGAGCAGTCGCTGTGCCTGGAGCGCCTGGGCTGCGACCTGCTGCAGGGTTTCCGCTTCTTCCGCCCGATGGACGCCGCCGCGCATGCGAAGGTGCATGTGCAGACCGGTGCGCCGCTGCGCATGGCCGGCGCCCAGGCGCAAGAAGCGGATACGGTGAGTTTGTTCTAACAACCATCCCCGTTCGGGCTGAGCCTGTCGAAGCCTCGCGCCGGCACTTCGACAGGCTCAGTGCGAACGGTAGTGGTATTCCGATCAATCCTGAGCTTGTCGAAGGACAGGCTCAGTGCGAACGGTTCCAGGTGAACCGTTCTAGACAACCATCTCCTCGGCCTTGCCAGCCGCCGGCAGCATGTGGACCTCGACCCGGTCCCGCCCATTGCGCTTGGCCTGGTACATGGCCTCGTCGGCGCGCCGTATGCCTTCGCTCAGGTCCTCGCCGGCCATCGATTCGGCGATGCCGAAGCTGCTTGTGACGCGCAGGCCGGCCGGCCAGCGGTTGGCGGCGATGGCGGCGCGCAGGCGCTCGGCGATGATGCGCGCGTCGTGCGAGCGGGTCAGCGGGCACAGCAGCAGAAACTCCTCGCCGCCCCAGCGGGCGAGCAGGTCGTCGCGCTGGATCTGGCTGGCCGTCAGGGTCGCCAGCTCCTTGAGCACGCTGTCGCCGACCGCATGGCCGTGCTGGTCGTTGATGCGCTTGAAGTAGTCGATGTCGATGAACACCAGCGACAGCGGGAACAGGTGCTGGTCGCCTTCCTTGGACAACTGGTGCAGCTTGTCGCCCAGGCCCTGCCGGTTCAGCACCCCCGTCAACGGGTCGATCGCGGCGCGCTGCGCATAGTCCTGGGTGCGCAGGCGCAGCGCCAGGTTGATGCGTTGCAGCGACAACTGGCTGCGCTTGCTCTCGCGCAGCTGGCGCCGGGTGGCCAGGCCGGCGGCCATCACGAAGCCGAAGATGCCGACCATCCAGGCCGCGAGCACGAACAGGCGGAAGCTGGCTTTCGAGATCAGCTTGCCGCTGAACTCGATGCGCTCGACCGAGATGCGATGGCGCCCGACCGGAACGTTGTTGCCGGTGCCGACCTCGATCGCCGAGACATGGCTGAAGTCGACCCCGGCGTGTTCGATCGGCAGGTTGCGCTCGCTGATCCACCACGACGCGACCGAGAACTTGGACATGCCGAACTCGAGCGGCGTTGCCGAACGGGCCGGATCGAACACCACCTCGTGGGTCTTCAGCGACATCTCGTCGGCGATGCGCGAGTAGGCCGGGTCGAAGTTGCGCACGTAAAAGCGCACCTGCTGCTGGGTCTGCGGGCCTTCGTATCGGACCCACAGCCTGACCGTGTCGTAGCCCGACAGGTCGAGCCCGGCCGGCGGCGCCTTCAGCTGGATCGCCATCTCGCAGTACGGGTACTCGTAGCCGGCGTTGGCCATGCAGTCGAGCACCAGCTCGTGGCCTTCGCGCCTGAGCGAGGCCACGCTCTTGCCGTTGGCTTCGCGCCGGTCGTCGAAGGTCGACAGGGGGTAGTTCGAATCGGCATCGACGACCAGCACCGAGCGCATGCCGAACTCGTTCCAGACCAGCGCCAGCAGGGTGGCCGCCAGCAGGGCGAGCAGCACGGGGTTTCGATAGCGTTGCAACATCGGCGCCGGGCGGGGACGGGTCAATCGTCTTCTATCGGCAGGCGGCAGCCCATCTTTAGCCGGGTCAACCTGTCATCCCGGCGAACGCCGGGATGACATGGAAACAATGTCTGGTCGGCATCTCAGCCCGAGCGCGGCGCCGCCACGCAGTCCACCTGCACCACGTCACGCCGCCCGCCGTCGATGCGGGCGGCCGACAGCTTGCCGCCCCAGACGCAGCCGGTGTCCAGCGACAGCAGGTCGGGCCGGTTGACGAGGCCCAGCGTCGACCAGTGGCCGAACGCGATCGGCACGCCCTGGGTCTTGCGCCCCGGCGCGTCGAACCACGGCATGAAGCCGTTCGGCGCGCCGGCGGCGCTTTCCTTGGCGTTGAGCTCGAGCGTGCCGTCGGGTGCGACGAAGCGCACCCGGGTCAGAACGTTGACGGTAAAACGCAGCCGGTCGTGGCCGTGCAACGAATCGTCCCAGCGGGCCGGCTGGTTGCCGTACATGACACGCAAGAAGGCCTCCATGTCGTCGCTGCGCAGATGGCGCTCGACCTCGCCGGCCAGTGCCAGCGTGGTCGCCAGGTCCCACTGCGGCACCACGCCGGCGTGCACCATCAGCCAGCCCTGTTCGTGCACCGCGAGCCGGTGCTCGCGCAGCCAGGCGATCCAGGCGCCGCGCTCGGGCGAATCGAGGATGTCGGCGAGCGTGTCGCCGGCGTGCAGCGCGCGCAGGCCGTGCGCCACCGCCAGCAGGTGCAGGTCGTGGTTGCCGAGCAGGCAGGTCGCCGACGGGCCCAGGTCGCGCAGCCGGCGCAGCGTGGCCAGATTCTGCGGGCCGCGGTTGATCAGGTCACCGAGCACCACCAGGTGGTCGCGCGACGGCGAAAACGCGATCTCGGCGAGCAAGCGGTCGAGGGCATCGCAGCAGCCCTGGACGTCTCCGACGACATAGTTCATACCCGATTCTGCTACGCTCCCCGCTTTCCCCCACGCACGCCCCGCATGGACGTTGCCCTCCTGGTCTTCCTGATCCTCCTCAACGCCCTGTTCGCCATGTCGGAGATGGCGCTCACCGCCAGCCGCAAGGCGCGGCTGCAGGTGATGGTGGAGGCAGGCGACGCCGGCGCGCAGGCCGCGCTGGACCTGCACGACAACCCGACCAAGTTCCTCTCGGTGGTGCAGATCGGCATCACCTCGATCAGCGTGCTGAACGGCATCGTCGGCGACGCCGCGTTCTCGGCGCCGTTCGCCAAGTGGCTGCACGAGACATTCCCCATCCACGACCGGGCGGCCGACATCGCCGCCACCGCGATGGTGGTGGTGTCGATCACGGTGCTGACCATCATCTTCGGCGAGCTGGTGCCCAAGCGGCTCGGCCAGATGCACCCCGAGACGGTGGCGCGGCTGGTCGCGCGGCCGATGGAGTGGCTGTCGATCATCGCGCGGCCGCTCGTCAAGCTGCTGTCGATGAGCACCGAGGGCACGCTGCACCTGATGGGCATCCACGGCGACGCAGTGCGCAGCGTGACCGAAGAAGAGATCGCCGCCAGCCTCGAAGAAGGTGTCGACGCCGGCGTCATCGAAGCGCAGGAGCACCAGATGGTGCGCAACGTGTTCCGCCTCGACGACCGGCAGGTCGGCTCGATGATGATTCCGCGGGTCGAGATCGTCTGGCTCGACGTGGCCGCATCGACCGACGACGTGCTGCGTGTCATCGGCGAGGAAGAACATTCGCGCTACCCGGTCTGCCGCGGCGGGCTCGACGACGTGGTCGGCGTCGTTTCGGCGCAGAGCCTGCTGCAGCAGCAGATGCAGGGCCGCCCGCTGTCGCTGACCGAGCGCCTGCAGCCGCCAGTGTTCGTGCCCGAGACGCTGTCCGGCATGGAGCTGCTCGACCACTTCAAGGCCTCCGGCGCGCAGCTCGTCTTCGTCGTCGACGAATACGGCGAGGTGCAGGGCGTGATCACGGTGCGCGACGTGCTGGAAGCGATCACCGGCGAGTTCACGACGCCGAGCGCCGACAACGCCTGGGCGATCCAGCGCGACGACGGCAGCTGGCTGTTCGACGGGCTGATTCCGGTGCCCGAGCTGAAGGACCGGCTGGCGCTCAAAGAGCTGCCCGAGGAAGACCGCGGGCGCTACAACACCCTGGCCGGCATGATCATGCTGCTGCTCGGCCGCCTGCCCGCCACCGCCGACTCGGTGGAGTGGGAGGGCTTTCGCTTCGAGGTCGTCGACCTCGACGGCAAGCGCGTCGACAAGGTGCTGGTCAGCACGCTCGCACCGCGACTTGCCGAGACCGAAGGAAACGGCGCGTGATCCAGTCGGCGCTGTACCGCGCGCCGGAACTGCTCGACCCGGTGCGCCACGGCGCGCTGAAGATCTCGGCGCTGCAGGACTGGTCGATCGCGCGCCACATGCATGCGGTGTACCTCGCCGCCACCGAGCTGCCCGAGGCCGCGCTCGAGTTCCCGCTGCTGTTCGTGCACTCGGGCGATCGCGATGCGCTTGGGGCTGCCACCGTGTCGCCGGTGGCGCTGCTCGGCCTCGCACAGGGCGAGAACCTGTTCGTCGACGGCACGCGCTGGCTGGCGCGCTACGTGCCGGCCTTTCTGCGCCGCTACCCGTTCCTGACCGGCCGCGCGGCCGCCGACGCCGCGCCGGGCGTGATGATCGACACCGCGTGGAGCGGCCTGTCGCACACGGTGGGCGAAGCGCTGTTCGACACGCAGGGCTGGCCGGCGCCGGCGCTGCAGCGCCACCTGGCGCTGCTCGAGCGCTTCGAGGTCGAGGCGCTGCGCACGCGGCAGTTCTGCGCGCAGCTGGTCGGGCTCGCGTTGCTCAAGCCCATGCAGGCCGATGCCACCCTGCCCGACGGGCAGACGCTCACCGTCGAGGGCTTCCAGGTCGTCGACGAGGAGAAGCTGCGTGCGCTGCCAGAGCCGGCCGTGCTGGAACTGCACCGCAACGGCATGCTGATGCTGATGCACCTGCACATCGCCTCGCTGGCGAACCTGCCGGCGCTGGTCGAGCGCA
>OBEQ011614570.1_pt1 | contig 57553 bp, 57 predicted proteins | sample 1670901 | NCBI WGS metagenome assembly OBEQ01 (sample SAMEA104232315, study PRJEB22302) | groundwater metagenome | biome: forest; feature: aquifer; material: groundwater | place: USA | collected 2011-08-07 | depth 5.4 m
CCATTTTCGCGTTGCGCTTCGCGCACAACTGCTTTATGCGGCTCCGCCGCTACTACCCCGAGGACACGCCCAACGTAGTTGAGGCTGCCGCCATAAAGACCAAGGTAGTCGAAAACGAACAAAGGACGCCCCTGAGGTACGTCTCCTAAATCATCAGAATGCCAAATTCCAATAGAATCACCATAAAATTCGTTATGCTTTGCAAGATATCTTTCAGCTCTATCTTTGCCACCTAAGAATGGAATTGTTTGAGGATGTTTCATTGCTTTATTTACTTTTATAACACCAGATTCCGAACTCCGTAATGTATTATAATCTACAACAGAAACGTTCTCACCATCCTCTAACTCAAGTAAATTGTAAAAATCTAGTAATGGCATTTTACCAGCGCCATTTACCAAACCGGCTTCTCTCGCAACTTTAATATTTGCTGGATTTGAGAAATGATTAGGAACATGCCCATATACAACAACAGCTTTTCCCCCTTTTGATCTTCCCGTTACACGAACGCTTGGAGTTGAGAACCAATTTTGTACCACATAATCATTTACTGATGCACAAATTCTGCTATCAGCAACCTGAGGAATAAATAAATGAGTATAACCTGCTTCTAAGCATTGAGTTAATGCTTTTTCTACACCATTTGTTTCTAAAGCTTCAAAAGATTGAGCTTCAGTCATCATGGGAATTAAAATTTTAGTGTCTGCCATTGTTAATCACGTCTCCATTAATTTGATTGTTTTAGAATGGTATGAATGGGAAGTTTATAAATCTTTTGGTTAATTTGTTACTTTATAGTGATACACCTCAATCACACACCAACAACACCGAACTCACCAACCCCTTATTGGTATTCAATGGAAACTCCCCCGATGTATCCGTATCCCTTCCTTTACACCCCAGACCAGACGTAATCAACGGATGTGTCGGATCATCGACTAACACAGATTTAAATTCGTAGCGTTGTTTATACGAATCCAAACTCTTCTTCAACAACTCCGGAACTAACACTTCTTGTAAGAATTGACAACTATGCAGCTCCTGCCCATCAGCACTCCTGCAGTGATACACCGACTCAAAATCACGATTCTCTGCGCAATCATCTAACAATATTTCCTCCACCGCCAGCGGTTCCGTCTCCTCAGGAGAGCACCCCAGCACCGTCGTCCTCATCACCGCCGTTAACGTACTGACGGCCAGTTGTTTTCGATCAAACGTGCGATGATCGGTCTTGTCATTGAGCGCAAACTGGGTCAGGAAGAGAAACGCAATCGTGATTAAAATAACAATAATCACCAAACCAACCATCTCCATCTGTCCACGCTTCAGGAAACGACTCATGAATAAACCTCCACCACGACTTGTCCAAAAGAATGTTTCACTCTTCCACTAAATTGTCCGCGCACCGCATCATCGCGCAGCACAACATAAAACGAACTCTGTTTTTTAAACGTAAAATCTTTTTTTGGATTATCATAGATTTTCCACGTTCTTCCTTTCCCCTCTTTAGACAGCGGATACAATTCCTGCACCGTAACCGTCGCAAAAGAAAAAATACTAAAGTAATAATCCTCTACATGCCCAGATACCAATGTGGGTAACACATTCATCTTCATCACATCCAAACAATAGACATTCTGGAGTAAATTTCCCGTCGTACATTGAATCTCCGGCATGAAGATTGTTTTTGTCACAACCTCCGCCGCTCTCCGTTCCACTGCTGCCTGCTGTTCTTCTTTCAGACTGAAACCAACATACTTGTAATAAAAAATCATCCCAAATATCAACAGTACAAAAAAAATAAACAGCACGGCAATTGTTTCCGTCATTTGAATTTGTGCTTTTGTTGGTCTCATCATGCACCTTAATAGAGAGGGATACAGCCATCTCCTAATTTTGAGTTTAATTCTTTAAGCTGTGCGCCATTAGCCACCAAATCACTACAACTATCGGGATAGAGAGCAACACAACTCTCCGCCAGTGATTTTTGTTTCTCAATCATTTCTGTAAGCCCGCTCACTTTTACCGGACAAACACCCTGTTGTGACAGTGCCGCCCCCATCACTTGCTCTGCCCTTCCGGCATACACCGCCGACACTAACTGCGCTCGCTTAAACGCCTGCATCATCCCGCAGTCAAACATCTCTTTATTCGCTGCAAAGATTGCTGCATAACGCACCGCATCAAGATCACCATTCAACGAAAAGAGCGTTGCCGCCCCCTCTAACTTCCACACCTTTCCTTCTTTTTGAAAGAACGTAACTTTCTTTCCATCACCAAACACTACCGCACTCACTTCACGATCTGCCTTTTCCTGTAATGAAAGTGGAATCGGAGAACCGGTCTGAATCGCCCCGCCCGAATAATCAACGATTCGCACGGCAAACCCCTGAGACGAAGAAATAGAATTGACATCTGCTACTTTCTCCACGTTAATCTTAAATTTAATCTTTGATGTAGGATCAACGACAGACTCCGCTTCTTTCAAAAACTCCTGCCCCAGAGCGCTCTCACCAACCAGCACATACTGCATCGTTGGTCCTGTCACATAGAGAAAATCAATAATCTTAAATGGTAACGTGTAGGGGAGACTCCACAAGAACAATTGCGTTCCTTTAATTTCTGCTGGAGCAAATAGTGGTAAGATCGTATCTTTTACAGAAACGCCTTTTTCTTTTAAGCCGTATTCCATCACCGCCTCACGAGAATCCCCATTCTTGCTAACTACACATTGAAAATACAATGTCTCATCAGCCAGCCCCGCCGTAGAAATAACACTCTTTGTCGACTCCGAAACAGATGCCGCCCCTACAATCGACTCTAAGATACGATTTACTTCTGTTCCCAACTGTTGTGTTGCCGAATCTTTTTGCTTTACCACAATACTCACAAAGAAAAGTAAAATAACAGCACCGGCGATCAGAACATAAATCCAATGAAACGGCATTTGCATTTGCCCTTTAGTTGAGGTGGCCATCATTTTATCAAAGATGATTATTAATCATCAATTAGCGGGAAGCGAAAGTTGTGTCCGATCACCTTTGCCTTCCAAAACAATCGTAAATGAGCCCTTCACAATGGGAACACAAAGAAAACCTTCCTCTCCTTCTTTTGCGGGAATAACATTAAAATGAAAAATGTTGATCTGCTGCGCCGCTGCTGGTTTCAAAAAAACATTCTCGCTCGTCGCATCATAACCCCCCTCTGCAGCAGCGCTGTCTTTCCAAATACTGCACGCCACGGGATCATAACTACACAACTGTTCATTATATTGAGCAGCAAAGTCAACAAAACATATTTGATTAAAACTACCAGGAAGATGAAACGTTTCTTTACGACTGGAACCATAATCCGCATAGATTTTCTTCACCGAACCCTCTAAATTATTCTTGAACTGAAGAAATTGCACTTCTTCACCACGATGAATAAAACTATTAATAATCGAATAACCAAAGATCATGATCACGGCGAACGTCAGCGCTGCAACAATATAGGTAAAGACTTCTCCCACGCCTAATCCTTTTTTACCGTTAAATATTCTTTTTGTCATCGTTATTTCTCCAATTATTCTTTGTTCTCTTCCAAACTTATTGTTCTTTCCTCTTCTTGCTTATCTTCTCCAACTTCGTAAAAATAGTATCCGCTTCTTTTTGAGTTACAACATCCGCGATATCTTTCTTCTTCGTCTTCTGCGCAATATTTTCCAAACGATCAAAAATATTCTTCTCACTTGCTTGTAGTCCCGGCTTAATTTCTTCTTTATGCTCTACATATTTCTCTGCCAAAGATTGCAATCCACTTAAACTTTTATTTCCATGCAATGCTTCCTGCACGTGTGGAATTTCTGTTGAACTCTTGCCAAACTCGCTAAAGATTGATGACCTTCCCTTCTCTTTTGCCCGTTCTTCACGCGTCTTCTTCCAATTCGCAAACTGTTGCGGCCACACCCCCTGTTGTACAGGAGCTCTCGTCGTCGGAGGTTGTCCCCCCCGCGACGAGATCATCGGAGACCCCCCCTTTTTCTGTCCTTCTTGAAGATACCCATAAATTAAATATCCCATGCCCCCACAGAACATCAGCAATCCTAACAGTAATAACACCCATGCTAGAGTATGTGATGAAGTGACCGGTGGAGGAGGGAGAACAGGAGTAGCAGGAGGTGTTTCCGTCTTTTTCTCAACCACATCTGCTACACACGGGTTTGTCCCGTCACTATATTCTTTATAATTCATAATTGTATCTTTATCATAATCTTCTTGCCCATCACTAACACTATTATTGTTGCTATCTTTATTCAGATATGATAATGGACAAAGAACAGAATTAAACTGTTTCTCCCAAGCATCTGGTAAGCCATCATCATCGCTGTCAACGGCTGCTTGAACTCCATCAACCTGACCAATCGCACAGCCTTTGCCATCCACTATTTTTCCTGCTAGAGAATTTTTACACTGATCACAGGAATCAGCCACCCCGTCGCCATCAGCATCCTCAAACGTGATTAACTCTGTTTTTGCCTTGCTATTATTGACTGCATCTTTAGTGATAAAACAGATATAACTCGTCGACGTAACACTAATCTCTTTGCCATTGTAAGGTAGACTAGCATTACATTTATCTGCCGTTGCCGCAACGCCATAGATAAAATGTTGACAGGCTGTTGCGTCGTTACATGGTAAAGATACGGATCGAGAAGTGCAAGATGTGCTATTGATTTCAGAAACCGTAACAACCGGCTTTTTAACATCATTCTCACATGTAGAATAATTTTGCGCCGTCACTAAAACACCATCACTGTCTTTTGTTTGCCCAGCATTTCCCGCTTTATCCGTCGCTTTGACTGAAACAATTAACCCTTGCGATTTGTTTTTATCAACACCGACCGTATTGATGGGAATTTCTAACGTTGAACTGGAATTTAACCCGCCCTGAAAAAGAACCTCTCCCTTCTTGAATGTCGTTGTATTAGAAACAACCATCGTAGAACCAAAAAGAGAAGGTGTGGCATTATAAACTAGGTAAGAATAATTGGCAATTGCCGTTTCATTAGAATAAACATAGACTTGCCAGGAATCTTGACCACACGTAACATTTCCATCATCAATTGAATTAATAATAGGAGCTTGACGATCAACAGTGTAGGAAATTGCTTCTTCCTGCACGGCATCTCCAAAGAAACAACGGAACGGTATTTTGTACTCGCCTTCAGCCGAGGAATTGAGTTTAAGATGATGGATTTTACTATTTGTTTCATCAAATAAGACAAAGTTATCATTTTTTTTATATTCACAATAACCGGTTTTTGTTGTTACTACTTCTGCCACAATCTGATTCCCCGATACATAATCATCGTGCGGCCAAATGCTGCTGATGCTTCCTTTCTGAGTATAATCAACATTGATCGTAACATTCTTCTCTAGAGAAATATTGCCCGCCCCATTTTGACACTGAATAGTCAGTTGGTAGTCTTTCTTGCCGTCAACAAAATTGCCGCTGCCAACATAAAAAGAAGCCTCATGGATGGTATCAAGTTGATGTTCATCTCTTCCCGGAAAAGGCATAACACTGCCGTCTTCATTATTTCGAAACTGACACACCGTCTTATCATCAGTGTTAACGGTCAAAAGCGTACTTACCCCTTCAATCAGCGGATTTGGATCAACCCCCACAGATAAAATAGTTGGCGCCGTTGGATCATATTCCAAATTCATTTTCTGCAGAGGACTAAGTTTGCCATCCCCATCTTTACAGATGACATACACCTCTTTCACTCCGCCGCTTGAACCGTAATCTGTAAAAACACTTGCCGGGAAATTTTCGAAGAGATATTTATCTTCCCCATTCTTCTCCTTGACTTTATATGGCGCAAGAGTATCATAGCTAAACGTTGGAATAAAATCAAAGCGGCATTCTTGAGTTGCCAACTTAGTATAAAACTGCCAGTCAAATGTCGGCGAATTACTAATCCCCCACATCTCATCTTTATAGGTATATCGTGTCGGCTTCTCTAATGTGATTCCAAAACCTTCAATATTAATCTCACCACAGAACACGTTATTATATATTGTCCCTTCATGCGTCGCAAAATAACAGATCTTTGTTGTCTTGTTAACAATAAATGAAGAAATAAATGTAAGATATGAAGCCGTATCTGCGGGATTACAATTCGCACCCAGACAGTACATTATTTTCTCACAGGGAAGACTACTACTGCTGCATTGTAAACTAACCCCTGCCTGTTGAATAAACGCTTCCGACCAGCCATCATCCTGATGGGCAACATTACGATTTTCTTCAGTTAATACTATGCTTACACTCGGCGGCGTGAAATCAATCTTAAAATCAAAATAATCTTCATGGCTTTTCGTTGTTAACAGTTCTTGACAAACAACTTTCTGTTGCGCAACATATTCTTTCTCAATTAGTTGAATGGGAGTTGTCTCGTGAACTAAACCCAGTTCATCCGTGATAAAATCGGCAATTTTCTGATTAGTGGTAGTATCATATAAACTACACGTTGAACCCAGTTGGGTTTGAACTTTAAACGCCACTTCTTTGGCAATAACAAGTTGTCCTTTTGCCGGATAAATAATATTGATATTTTGTTCTAAATCAAACGAATATTCTTTTTGTTTAACGTTAACGTTACCGTGATCATCAGTACACAAAACAGTAAGTTGATATTTAACACCTTTCAAATCCGTAAAGCTCGCCTCTTTATTTTGCTCCGTTCGCGCTACTGATATTGTTTTTGTTTCTCCAATGGGAAGTACTTGTTTCAACGCAAAGTCACAACTCATCGCTTCGTTGATATTCTCCAGATGAACATCGAGCTGCGAAACAATTCCCAGCGTGGAAGGACTTTCTTTAATTTCAAAATCAGGAGCAACAGCATCAACATAGACCGCCACTTTCTGACGCGGTCCTTGATTAGAATAAATATCTTTAGAGAAATAATAAAGATTGTAAACCTCCCCATCTGCTTTTGTTGATGTAAAAAATGGATACGCCGTGATGTTAACCGCCGCGCTATCTTTGGGCAAGAGACCTTTAAAGCTTACGCTGACAAATTTGTCGTTGCTGCAGGTATTTGGACCATCTGCCGGACTAAGACAATAACGCAGCTCTTTAACCGGACTTTGTTGCCCCGGTTTGGAAGAACTATCATCAGCCGTGAAATTGACAAACGGATTCTGTTGATTAAGTACCGAAGGAACTAACGCAGTTGTTGCCGGCGGAGTATTGTCTACGGCGCAGGCAACGTTATCTCCTTTTGCGTCAAGACAATCGTCTTTTTTATCTGCATCCCCATCTTTAAAACAACTATTACCATCCCACGCGCAGCGACCCCAGTTACAACGATCTTTTGACAATGTTAATAATTCATACTCATCTTTAGCCACACTGCCCGCTCCAATACATTCTTGTTTCGAACTATAACTATAACACGTGGCATCGGGCGCCGGATTCTCTTTACATTGTGCGCAACTGGTCTGTTCTGGATTGGCAAAACAACGTCCCAAACTAGCACAGACATTAGGAGTACAAAAATAATTCTCAAACAAACTTGAACCTGAACTACACAACGTACACTGATCGTCCTTTGCATACTCTTTTTCGACACAATAACCAGAACCGGTTTCCACGCTGGTCATCAGAGGACTATAAATATCAGACGAGAAAATGGCGCTATAATCTACTAATTGCGGATTAGAAGCAACATCGACCCACTGACATGTTGCGCTGAGACAAGAATTTTTCTCGCACGCTTTCTTACTCTGAAAATCAAAACAGCTCTTCACAGACGCGCAGCTTGTACATTGATTGGCAAGTGTTTTACTGGAATCATAATAACAAAAGTTCTCATTATTTGCGCCATAACACTGCTGCTCCGAGGCATACAATCCAAACGGGTTAGTTTCAACAGAACAAATGCCTCCATCTTTACAGCTTGCCGTCGTTGCCGTTGCTTGCGCGCAGTACCAGGTGTTGCCCAGAGGCAAACATTCTTGAACGGGAGTTATCGTGTTTTGATCCGTGCAGGTGTACACTGTCTGGCGTTTATCAACAAGGCAAAACGATGCCCATAGTCCCGTATCACCATTAAATTTACCTTCACATTCTTTGTCGCCAAGGGTAATTATTACGGAAGTCGCATCTTTTGATTCCAAACCAGAATCAAAACTGGCTTTTATTGTATAGGTATATGTTTTCCCCCATTCGGGATTAACATCATCCCAAAAAGTTAAAGTTCCATCAACCGTACCTGAAGCAACAATCTTATCATCTTCATATTTCTCAAGAGAATAGATCTTTACTTCGGGACAAGGCTTCTGCCATTCTAAACGCACTTGTCTTTTACCAGGCACGGCCTTTGCCGTAAACACCGCAACATTCTTTTGTGGATCTGTCCCACCTGCAGTACATTCACCCTGCAAAGGAGCAAGAAATAAATCCTGGATTATTTTTTGATCTGCCTGTACTATTACTTTCTTGATTTCAGAAACAAAACCTTGATACGTTGCCGAAACAGTATGTTCTTTTCCATCGGCGGGGAGAGAAACACTATACGTTCCATCAGGATATTGTGATTTTGCTTTGAAAAAGCCATCCACGTAAATTGAAACATCATAGGTTTTAACAGTTTGCACATACGTCGTTCCTTCGATCCCTTGAAATGCCGATTTAAGTAATGTTATCGTGAGAGGATTATCACCATTAACAACAACTTTTTTCTGCTCTTGGGAGTCATAACCAATCATACTCGCCAAAATAGTATAGGTTCCCGCAGGAATTGTAGGAATTGTCAACAGTCCCGTCTTATCAGTTTTTGTTGTTCCGGAGACTAGTCCTTGCCAGCTAACTGTAACATCAGCAAGAGGCTTGGCGTTAACATCGTTTACTGTAATTAACAACGTTGCTTCTCCCGCCGCTTTCTCTAATTTAAAATCATGCGTTGTCGTTTCACCGAGAGAAATAGATATGGTTTCAGTTTTATCCACATATCCCTTCGCCGTAACTTTAATTGAATATGTTGCCGGAGGAATCAAGGGGATCAAATATTTTCCTTGAACATCAGACGAACCTGAAGAAATAGTAGTGCCTAAGATGCTGACCCCAGCATTCAAAATGGGCTGCCCAGAAATATCTTTTACCGATCCCGTTAATCCCCCCATAACACCTGTGGTTTTACAATATTGCTGTTGACAAAGCTCGACCGTCATCGAACTAGGATTATTAAATTGAAACGTTCCTCCACTCCCCTGTTTTTCACTAGCCAATTCTGCGCACTGTGATTTAAACAATAATTGCGGCGCGCAGAAAGGTTTGTCAGGCAATGGAATAACACAGCAGCCTTGCGTACACTCTGCTGTCTTCTTATCTGCTGGAATTTCTTTTCCACCCGCTACCGTACATTTACCAAGAGGAACTTCCTTACACGTTAGCAAAGGATCAGCGGCATCACATGTCACACTTTTACAATCTGGGATTTCGCTACAAGTCGAACCTGCTTTATAGACATTCGCAAAGACACAACCAGTCTTAGCATCACAATCTTTTTTTGCCAATTCCTGAGTTGTACCCGCTTTACAATAGAGGTTCAAACTGCCTTGTGAATAGAAGTAACAACCTGTCGATTGAGTTGCTGTTTCCGCTGCCAGAACTGAAGCTATAATGAATAGGAAAAACAAAGCACCAGCTATCACAAATCCCCTTTTTTTGCTTCTCATAAGATGGATTCATAAATGCTTTCACGTTTATAAATGTTTGGAGGCTGTTAGCGTCTGAAAAATGGAAGCTTCAGCATTATTTACTGTTGCTAAATAGAGAGAAGTTGAACTCGGCGCTATGTTCACTATTAGTGATTCTTTAGCAGAATTAAAATGGATTCCAAAAATTTACGAACAAAAATAAGTATAACCAACCCACCACCCATTTCTTTGACATTTCCCTTGTGAATTAGTCTTCAAATTAAAACAACTATTACCTAGATTATGCTCGCCATCGCCAAATTTATTCTCCTTACAATTGCAATCGTATTGTGTTCCATCATTAATATTCTCAAATCCCAAATCTCTAACATTAGTCACAATTTCCGTGGTACAAGCGGTCGTCTTGTCTTTATCTTCTTCTCCACAACCAACATTTCCATCACACCAATAGCCACCTCCTTTTGACCATGGTTTTTGACCAGCGCAGTGTGAATCTATTTCTTTACAATCTGTTTGTCCATAACGCCCGCAAATGTTTTTATAATTAGGATCAAATTCAAACTCTTTTTCCCCCTCGCAAGTATTTCCGCGTGTTCCATCACAGTATGTAACGGTAATAATTTTCTTTTCAAGAAGAATGCCATTTCCCAAAGGATAATTTTTATTTTCAAAACAACCAACTGCCTTGCTCTCATCCACTTTGTCTTTAAAGCAGGCAACCTGTTCATTTGGTTGAGCAATACTCCATACCTCTGACGCACCCGGATCGCCAAGACAACAAGTGTGATTCGCTAAAAAAGGATCAATAGGAATACGTATTTCTCCAGAACTATCTCTATCCGGCAACCCATCGTGATCTTTATCCACTAAATCCTGATTAGGATAAGGAAAAGGATGATCTTGATTACGATACGGCAAACACGGTGCAACATGTATGGGAACAGTACTCGTACCGGTCTGTTTTTGCAATCCACAATAATTAATTGTGTAATCCAATGTCAGCTCCCCCGACGCAGGTGCAGGAACAACTGCAAACGGATGAAAATCAAAGAGAGAAGGAGAAGTTATGCTGTTTATGAGAATATTTTGATTTTTTAATGAATAAGGAAAAATAAATGAAGGAAAACTTAATCCGACATTGACTAACGTGTCTAAATTAACACTTTGCTCATTGGAAGTGTATTTGAAATGAATCTCTGGCGGGATTTTTGTTAACGAAGGCTTGGGAAGTTCTACATTCACAGAAATTGGATCTTCGGCTGAAACAAGAGCAACCCCCTTGTCTGTTTCTAGAGGCAACTCTTTCTCATAATGATGTTTTACTATTAATGTTGCCGTAATTGGATTATCAACTAACACCCGAACATCTTGGTTATCTTCTAGCCGTCCGTCAGATGCCGTTGCTTTTACAATATAATTTCCTGCTTTTGGTTTACTTACTAGAAAATGATCTTTATTTGTTTTATCTTCATTAACTAACGCCGATGATGAATCAGCAACAATTGTATTTACCGCCACCGTTTCATCTGGATCATGTGATTCCACGTTAACATCAATACTCCCCAGAACCGGATCTCCTTCAATCGCCAGATAATCATAACCCCCAGCAGGACAGGCAAAACGTTGAATATAATCTAACGCCGGTGGTCGATTTTGTCGGGCAAAACGATACGATGCTTGAGGAGAAGAGAAAGAATAAATCACATCCCCTTTCGCTGTCATTTCAGTCTTCATCTCCACACCCAGAGAAGCATAACCAGAAACTAACTTTTGCGTGCAGAGAAGATAATTCTTCAATGGATCATCTGTTGATTGACAAATGCTCAAACCCAGCGAATCTTTCACATCCTCAATGGAAGCAAAAGTATAATCACGATTAATTAAAATATCTTCTTTTGAAAAATTAAAATCAACATAATCACGATCTGCTTGCAGTGGATAATATCCTGCCGTCTCAACAATTCCCAGAAGAGTCGTTGGATGAGCTAGAGCGAACGAAGAAGTTGTAAAATAATGTACACCGTGTAGTGTCAAAGAAAATGGAATCGTCGCCTCAACCGAGACAGCATCCTCTTTTAAATGAACACTAAACTGTGGATCTGGCACTTCCACAGACGCATCCGCTGAAATTTTATTTTTAGCTAAACTTTTTGCGCAGTTGACAACTTCATCTTGCAGATATCGCTGAATATCCTCTTGAATAATCGATGGATCGAGTGTCAAAGAACCAAACTTTACGGTCGTATCGGGATAGTGATATTGACAAAACTGCGGATTATTTTCTTCGCTAGAACAGGGATAGGCATTGGGATACGTGGAAAATGGTGTGTAGATTAATCCATACGCCACAGGAGTTCCATCCGCCGCATACGTGCCACTCTTTCCATCTTCAAACGCAATAAAACCACCCGGATTTAATCCCATCCATAGTCGCCCCTGTTTGCTAATTGTTGTAATCGCACTGGCTAAAGGATCTTGCAAACAATCCTCTAAATAAAGATTAATTCCAGCTTTTGGATAAATTGATTCAAAAATCTTTTCCTGTTCTGCTTTAAGATTAGATTTTTGAGAATTATTAACAATCGCCATCAAAAAGAGAAAGACAACGAGAATAACAATCCCCAAAATCATGAAAATCGTGATCTGCCCTTTCTGAGTATTGTTCCTAGTAGTACTACTAGCGCAATCATCCCTCTTTTTGTTCATACTCAACAGAATAAATAGTTTATACTTATAAACATTCTTTTTCGAGAATAGTTATGTAAAGGGAGGATCCTCGAGACGAAACTACTCTTCTCACTCTCCAACCCGTTCCTTTAATAATTTCTCTTAATTCTTTTTGAGAAACAAGAAGATAATCAAACCAATCACCAATGTATTCCCGAAAACGCACGCGAATTCTAAGTTGCCCCCCCATCCTTCCTCTTTTACGATTAAACTGATGATACAATAAATGCACCCTGTCTTTGGTGTTATACGGATCAACGTTTTCAGTAATAATTAAAGCTTGAGGAGTAGTAATTTGATAAAACATCTTCAGTAGCTTTCTCGCTTTATTGAGACTGCCAAATAAACCAAAATTATTTCCAAACATCATGATCGTATCGAAAGTTTGTGGCTTGAATGTGCTTACTTTTTCAATCGGTAAAACGAGGGCGCTTTTGACTCCACGCAATGTACAAACTTTGATCGCAAGGGGAGAATTATCAATGACCGTTACCTCTAGACCTCTTTTCTGCAAGTACAACGCAACACGACCAGCACCGCTACCAACATCGAGAACTCTTCCTTTTGCAAGTTTAATTACTCTTTTCTCGACCTCTGACCAATCTTTAAACTGAGCAAAATAGGAAGCGGGTCCACCCGATAAATCAATAAAACCATCATCTCTCTCTATGATTTCATACGCTTCTTTCTTCTGGAAAAAAGCTAAAACCTCTTGACCATAAGCATCTTTTGTGGAATTCATGGTTTACTTCACTTCATCGCTATATTGGCTAAACCTTGTAAGATAAACATTATTGATATCAACATAATCAATATTGATAAACCCCAAAAGAGACAAACGAAAGAAAAAACTGTTGTTCCAAGCGTAAATATGTTTATAGTTGAGTGAGTCAACATCTCTAAATCTTCATTGTTGCGTTCGGTAAAATTTTGTTCTTGATAAAATTTATTCTCAGCATTGTTTGCAACCTGTAATCCCGAATTAACGACATCGATATATCGATAATTAATAAAGAAAATTGAAAAGGTAATAGTAGTGATTAATAATATTAGACCGAAGAGTACCTGAACTTGACCAATTCTTTTCTTCTTAATTTTTACTACCATCCTATTCCACCCTTAACTTCCCCGTCAACTGCGGCCAGAGATACCCCACATCTTCCGTCGCGAAAACATTTTGTGTCCCATCCACCGTTGTACAGACAAACCAAGTCTTCCCCGCCAACTGTCCCAGAACGCCTTGTCCTTCCCCCGAGGGTGAAGAAAGATGTTTAACAAACGTACAAATTGGTGTTTTGAAACCAGAATAATTTGCCTTCAATGTTTCATTGCCCTTCCCCGATCGTTCTACAAACGCCTGCACTGTTTTGTCTCCTTTTTTAAGAAGATAAATTTGCGGAACAGCCCTGTCAGCAGGGATTACTGTCGTCGTCTCTTCTTTGACGCCAAACAAGCTTTTGAAGAACGAGGCAATTTTCTGCAACAATGAAGGTTCAAATGTTAATCCTTCTTTACTGTAAATCAACGCGTTTAACGATGCCGAGTAATAGATCTGTCCGCTCACTCCCGCCACAACACACGTCTTATAATCACCATCACCCGTACAAGAATTCAAAAAGTTTTCCGGCGAAATACCCAATGCTTTGACAAATGAACTCGTCGGATCAGCAACATCTTTATTGAGCGTCGTCGCAAAAGAAATTTTACCATCTTTATCTTCCAGCAAACAAACATTGTTAATACACGTGTTCTCACTGCCATCAACGAGTACTTTCCCATTCTCTCCTAAGTTAGGAAAACATAACCGCGTCGGCGCTGGTTTCTGTGTTCCGAGTAATCCACTTGTTTGTTGTCCGCCAACAGCGGCAATATCCCCTAATACAAACTGATCTTGGTTATCGAGATTGACCAATGCTCCCTCTGGATTAGTGCAGTAGAGTGTAAAATCATTACCCTGCGTCGCCTTTAATAATTGTTCCGCCGCAAACTGTGTTCTGGTTACCCAAGTACCATCACTGCAATAATGATCAAAAACGTATTCCCCATTATTCACACACAATGGATACTTGCCGTTATAGAAATCATTAGGCTTGGCTTCGGCAGAAGCATCTTTCTCTGAGCTCAGAACAAAACACTGACCTTCATTGGGGCAAGAACCAAACTCTTTGTGATTCCAATCATACAACTGCGCCCGGAACACCCAGTTGCCATCGACACAACGATACACTGCTTTCTCTGTCACACTTTCGGCAATGAATGTGTTGTCTCTCATATTTTCCACACACGTAAATCCATTCCAACAGGTATCGCGAGAACAGCACGCCGCTGCCGGAAAAGATACGGCTTGATCAACTGGCAAAGCAGTTGGCTGCGTCGCATCGTTATACTCCACCGGTTGCACTTTTCCTTTCAAATCAAGTTGAGGATTACTCAGTTGACAATCCTTCCCTTTGACATCGATAAAAAGAGCTGCATACTCTGCTTCTTTGGAATTTGCAATAACCGAAAGAGAATCTTTTCCAGTGATAGAATTTGTGAGTGGTGTGCCAAAGAGAAAACTGAAAAATCCTCCTTTTTCTTTTTCTGCTGCTGTGTCATCAAAAACTAACTGCACTGTTGCTTCACAAGAAGAAGTTACTCTTGCCACATAATCTTTATTCTTTTCAATCTTTATTTTTTGAGAAAGCAGACCTTTCCTACTGGAATCGGTAACTGTAAATACTTTTTGTCCAGTTTCTAATGTTTTCACTTCAACACCTTCTGGAGTGTACGAACTGAATTTTTCTTTATCCGCTGCCGGTGAAGCTTGATACCAGCCTTTGGGAAACATCAACATCGCTGGATCATCGCCATCGATCTTGCCGTTACAATCATTATCAATGCCATCCGCAATCTCTGTCGCACCCGGATGAACATCTTTATTATCGTCATCACAGTCTACATTGGCAGAGTAACCATCGCCATCTTTATCCGACGTCACAGAACAATAAATTTTGTTGTTATATACTACTCCTTGCGCGTCATCACAGCCGGCAATATGCGCATTATTTTTATCTGAAAAAGAAAGTAAACACGTCGAACCAGAAAATGAATTGGTATCACATTTAACTTCTCTTAATCCACTGATACAAATGGGAAGACTATAGGTGGCATCACTTTGCATTGCCACATGCGAATTTGTTGTGTCTTTCAGCCACGCTATCTCTGCATGATTTCCCGTACATTCATTACCCACAAAATTATCTTTGCAGCATAATTTCCAATCATAATTAGGACAGCGTGTTACACCGTTGATTGACTGTGGTAATTCGGCGTGAGCGTTACTTTGGTCCCAAAGACAGAGAATTAATGCTTCTCCGGGCTGGTTGCAGGCATTCTGAGTAACGGAACATTCTAATGCAGTAGCTAGAGAGATGCTGAGGAGAAAAAGTACAAAGGAAAAAAATGGTTTTTGTCTCATGAAGTTTTACAACAGAATTTTAATAACATGGAACCATGACCTGCTTGCCCCGTACAAAGATCACCATTAGCACCATACGACCCCACTCTTTTATCTTCATTATTTTCATCTTCCGTATCAAAGCAAATGGAGCCGATCTTAAAACCATCTGGACACGAATCACCAATTTGTAAAACACAATAATTTCCTTTTAACCATGTCCCATCTGTTTCTAACGCATCAACTCTATTTATTAAATCATTTAAACCTTCCACTTCCCCTGCACTATGCCCTGGATTAGGAACTGTCGAACTCACTGCAAAAACCAGAACACCAACCACCAAAACTAACAATGTAGTCAACACCCAAAACTTTCCCTTTGTAATATTAATTTCTAATTTCATCATTAATCACCCTTTTTCGAAGAAAGACATACGTACCAGCGATAAAAAATACTCTACTCAAAACCTCTTTTGTCCAGTTCATGGTACTACTTAAATTAAAGCTAAAAACTATATAAATGTACCGATGGAAGAAAGAGAAAAAGAAAATAGAAAAAAGAACTTACTTATGACAAGCTTCATAGACTAAGTCTTGTTTATAATTTTCTGGACATTTGCCGCGTGCCGTGCATTGTTCCCATGGTGTTGAGGGTAAATCAGAATACTTAGGTTGATCAACACATTCGCTTCCGAGTATGCAATCAATGCAATCTTGACTAAAATGGGCTTCACAAGCTTTTGTTATACAACCAGCCCAATGACCATCAGTATATTTAGAAGAATCACCAACAGTAGACAAACATAACACCTCTGCCTGACCTGCATCTGCGCAAGAGAAACTTCCACCCTTGCCCGTCGGTGTAATACCATAATAATTCTTCTCTATTTTTGCAGGACCACAGGCTAAAGCACCATACGCCAACATTCCAGCAACAAGTATCTTTCGTAACATTTTAATCTCCTCCAAGAACACTTCAAAACACCAATATTCACCTCTTAAGAGGGGTACTTTAAAAAGCTTTCTAGGAAGAATTCGACTTTCAAGTTTTCAAAATTTTACTTTGTCAAATCTAACATTGGATTCATTAAAATATTCCGCCCAAAGACAATTGAAGAAGTATGATTGCGATCTTCCGCTTTAAGCAGTACTTCAGGAGAAAGCGGCTGCAACTTGTTGTCTTTATCATAAAGCATTGTTGGCAAAGAATCTTTCTTCCAGCCATAATCAGGAGCGCAATAGAAGCCATCAGTCGTTGTCTTCTGAGCAAAGCACATTTTCTCATTCGTTAATGGAACTGTTCCTAAAGCAGTAGTGTCCCCGCAGCCTAAAAAAGCCGTGCCATTAAAGACAACTTGCTGAGGAACATTCTCTGCCTCCAACCAACCCGAAGTTGCGTAGATTGTTTTCTCTGGATTAATAAATGTTCGGCTCTCTTTTCCATCCACAACATTGACAAAGTAGAGATTATATTTTGCCGGATAAACGTTTTTAATCGTATATGGCGGACTTCCTTTCAGGGGGAACGTACAGGGAGGAGTTGTACAAGAATATGTTAGTGTTTCTGTCGTTGACGGATTATAGGTGTAAATCTGTTTCAGCGTATCTGCTTTAGCCATAATGTAATAGGTTGTTTTTTCTTGCGTTAAATCGTCGTATTTGATTGTTGTTTTCTCATCATCATAATTATTTTGATCATCTTTGAGTGGATCGAAGAAGAATATTTTGCCGCCTTTGCTCTCTTTCAATGATGCTTCGATGAAGTTTGTTTTACTAAACGTAATTTCGCCAATTTTTGTGGGAGAATTACTGGTTATTTTTTCAGAGTAAGAAGTACTTGATGAAGAATCGGTAATTGACTTTATACTTAGTGTCCCATCTTTCATAAACACATCTGGAAATTCTTTAGAGTTTAAATCTCCAAAACAGATTATAAAATTGTCTTTATTCTGACAGGTATATCCTATGCTAGAGAGGCTGATCTCTGGGAAATAAAGATATGTTGGACTAGCACCAAGAGGAGTAGTTGGATTGATAGAAAGAGGAGTAGTTGGATTGATAGAAAGAGAAGTATCCAGACAGTAGAGGGAAGTAGAAATAAGAGAACAGGAGTTTAAATTTGTCGGAAGAGAGGATAACAGAAAAAAATGTCCTTCTCTAAAGTAGAGGTCTTTTAATTTTGTCTTAACAGAACTCCCAGAAGTGAGATAACACAGTTGGTAATTAGAAACAGTATCACAAGTGTAACTCGATGTTGCCAGTGCTAGGATAGCCTTTTTCTCTTTTAATTCCACATTCGTCGACACTTCCACCGCCGTACTATCATACTCCCACTCCCCCTTCCCATACGTCAACTCTACTTTTACATCATTAACAGTCTGACTAGACGTAATTCCCTGCGAATTCCAACACGCACCTTTCGAACCGACACCATATTCCCCCTTATCATCACCACAGCAGCGATTCACCGCATCATTTCCCAGCCACGTCAGACCTAAATCTTTGCACATTTTGCCTTCTTCAATCGCTTGATCTTTCTCATCAATATCTTTCAGCCAGGTATTACTTCCCGAACAAACAGGATTAGTATCTTTTTTTGCCAACTGAATATTTTTAATTTCAAGCGGAACAGTTGTTGGAGTCGTCTTAAACGTAATCAACGTAATATCTCTCCAACCCGAAACTGGAATCTGCGCGTGATATACTTTCTTCGCTTGCAGCGTAGCGCCGTTAATCACATCTGATAAGACATTTTCAGAAGCAATTTTTCCCGTTGTGGACCATACTTCCATCTGCAATCCTGTACCTGCCTCAATTGTATCGCCGGAAAAATCAAAATAAACATCAAGATAATCATATCCGGCAAAAGAGAGATATTGTTGCCCGTAGATATTTTCATACACCGTAGTTTCTTCAGAAGAGAAGAAACCACCCGGTTGTCCAAACGGAATACTATTTTTACCAGTGTTCTCATCCACTTTCAAAAAAGGCATTAAATTAAACACTCCTTCTCCAGCTTTCCTAATCTTCACACCATTACTGTCTTTGTTTGTACAAGAGCCTTCTTTACTGCAACATTCCGCCCAAGACCATTGCTCACCCGAAGCATAACAATAAAATTTATCACCGTTTTCAGGATCAAATTGCGACGTCATCTTTCCTTCACTATTTACAGAACATTGCTGCCAATCCTCACCACTTGACGCAACATCATACACTGCTTCACCCGGCTTTTTGATGGTGTAAATTGTAAACTTGGCATCGCCGCTAGCGCGCACCCACTTCCACGTCCCTGAATTACTGCTCGTTGGAGCTGTTCCATCAACAGGAGGAATCACCCCGCCCACCGGAGGAGAAACAGGAACAGCAGTATTCCAACTTTGTCCCACGCTATCGGGAGTAGCACCCGTGCCTGTTCTCACTAAATCTTTATTTAAGCAGATATAATTTCCAGATTTTGCTTTAATCTTTTCTCCTACATCTTTAATTCCATCATCACCGCAGCAGAGATTTGCTTCACCACTACTTTGCGGATCGGAAAGAGAATCAAAATTAGCTTTACATTCTGTTTGATATGCTTTCAAATCACAATCATCATTAACAGAAAGAGCTGCTTGATCTTTTGGACCAGTTCGACAGCTGTTATCAATACCATCACCACAGACTTCGGTTATGCCAGGATTAATACAGACCGCGCAGGAAGCAAACTTAAGATTATTACAGTCAGTTGTGGAATCAGTCATTGTACTGCAAATCGCCGGATCAAGAGCAGGATCGTCTTGGCAGTCGCCCATATCCGTTGTGATGCCATCATTATCTTTATCATCGCCAGGTAATTCTCGCCAGGTTACAATATCTGTTTTCTTTTTAGCCGCGTAATCATAGTCAGTACAGTTGTAGACTTTATTGTTGGCAGAAACATATGATCCATATATTTTATCTTTCTCCTCTTTATCTTTCGCAGTACTATCATCAACACAGGTGTGCCAATATTTATCATTGGAACAGATAAATGTTTTTTTATCCGGAGCACGGAATTTGGCAAAATGCAATGCCTGGTTAGCCGAATCATCTCCGCAGTGAGATTGACTCAGAAAATTTACTGGTTCGTCCATGAAAATCCAGCTTGGAGGTATAATCTTACCATAATTAGAATAGACTACAGAACCGTCATTAGTCTGAGAAGGGTCTCGGTCTACGATTGCAACTTTACAGCCCATTTTATTATTATCTGGAGGATTAGAAATGGTTGAATCTAAACAAGAACCGCCAACGTCTGGCGCTCCTTCTTGAAGAATAATTCCCGCCCTTTCATTGTCCTCCAAGTATTCAATATTTTCTCCATCATGATACAATCCTTCAGAATCACGAAAACAATCTGTTGTAGTAGAAGAATCATACTCACAGAAAAATTTTGGCGTCGCCCCATTCACTTTTCTCCCAATAATAACATTCTTCTGATCATTTTTCTTAAATCCACCATCAGCCAAGACACCAACAGCAAAGAGAATTAAAACTAAAAGTACAACAAACAACCTCCCTCTTTTCTTATTCATAGATAAATTAAAAATAAGCAGTAAATCTATATAAATCTACCGACTTAAAAAATTATTTTTTATATTGTTGGGGAGGACAAGCCCCTTGCTCTAAGCAAAAGTTTAATGGATCTTTGCCATTACCAGCAGTGGTAAGAGTACAAGGAGCAGTCGCAACACAGTCAATACAATCTTGAGAAATTCCTTTCTTCCGACAAACATCTGCAACCTCCGTTGCATAATCTGAACCTAATGGTGTTATTCGACCAATACAATCCAATTGAGCTTGCCCTAAGTCATCACACGTATAATAACTTCCACTGACGCCAGAACTACCATTTCCACCAGCACCATAATAATTAGTCACACTATCTGGTCCACAAGCATACACGCTTAACCCAAAAGCCATTCCCATAATCACTGATTTTAATGTTTTCATTTTTGACAATCTCCACTCTCAACACAAAAATCATAAGTACTCTTTCTCTGAACTGGATCACAATCTCCCATCGCTAGACAATCAATACAATCTTGACTCGTGCCTTGTTTAAGACAACTCTTTTCAACAGAATTAACAAAATCTCCATCGTAATTCTTGTAATCATCCCATCCAGGTTGACTCATACACCATTGAGTGCGTAAAGCAACATCTCGACAGGTGTAATTTCCACCAACATGCGAACCACTATTTCCTTTTCCTTGACCATAATAATTATTCACACTATCTGGACCACAAGCCAACGCATTATAGCCTAAAGCCAGACCAACAACAATTGATTTTAAAGTTTTCATTGAAATTTCTCCAAACACACAATAATTACTACTTTATAGGTGTACTTTAAAAACCTTTTGCTTGAAAATTGGAATTTTCAAAAATCTCCCTACAAATTAATTTCTGCGTATAATGCTTTATGATCAGATACTTCTTCAGAAATACATTCAAAACTTAAAAAAGAATATTTCTTGGGGATAAAAATATAATCATAACTGCAATTATCTTCTGGAAATGAAATATAATTATAATCCGAACTAGAAATATAATCATTTTTTGGGGCTAGTTTCTTAATTTCTAACGGATACTTAATGTTAAAATCACCAAGAATTATCGGTTGAATTGATTTTGCTTTATTTAATGTTTCTTCAGCATGCAACCGAGCAAACAAATCGTTGTTAGAGAAATGAACCACCCATAAGGGGATAATCTGACTACCTACCCGAACATTCGCGACCAAGATTTTTCTATAATATTGATCACCTTCGTGCTTCTTTAGTAGAATTTTATCACTAGAAAAAGGAAACTTAGAGAGAATCGCCAAACCCTCATAACAAGGAGGTAGATCAATCAAATTTTTAACTTTGTTTCTATTATTGACTCGCAGAAATTTAGAATACTTAAAATGTAATTTGCTATTCAATTGTTTAGCCTGATCCATCCCCACTTTATTTTTTGCCCGATCATCCCTTATCTCCTGTAATGCAACCACATCGGGGTTATATTTCTTGATAATGGCAATTATTCTTGGTTTTCGTTGCGTAAAATTGTGATAGTTATGGATATTCAAAGTCATTATTTTTATGTTTACCACAGTTTATTAAAAAATATTTATACTTATAAAACCTATCACAAAAAAATACTCACTTCTTTCCGTTCATCAGTACCCGTTCAAACGCCGCTAAATCTTTAGCCGAACGCATCTCCACCAAACTCGAAGAAAAATTAGTCAAAATCACTGTCACATCATATTTCCGGCACAATCGAAGATTAAACATCATCCGCGCCAATAGCTTCGAACGAAACGAAGAATTCAACACTGAAGAGAACGAGAACACCACTACCTTTCCTCCTTGCCCCGCAAACGTACAAAGCATCTGATCCAATCCTCCGCGCAGATAATGCACCGAATCAGTTGGATGAACTTCTTCAACGCCAATTACACCATCAACGGGTACTTTCTCCAACGCAAAGCGCAATAATTCCTCGGAAGAAGGTTTAAAGAAAACACGTACTTTTTTCTGTTTCAACTGCCGCGCTTTCAACAACAACTCTTTCTTAGAAGAAGCAGTAATAATTTCAAAATCTTTACCTTGAAAGAATGTGTTTTCATAGCCCAAACTAGCACTAAGCATGACCGCTTCTTTTGTCTCTTTTAAACACAAGTAATTATCCATAATTCTAGAATAATCACCTACTTTAAAAAAACTCTCAAGAAAATTTATAAAGAATCAATTAAAAGTGAGACCAACCAAGTTTTTGCCTCAGTTAGAGACGAAAAGGAGGAACTAATGAATATTACTGTACTTAACGAACGAGAACATACTACACAGGACGTAACCCTTACGGGCAAAACCCTCATTGATCTTCTTAAACAACTAAAAATCAATCCCGAAGTAGTTATCGTTGTCCGCAACAACGAAGTGATCACTGAAGATGAAATCCTCAATGACAACGACACCATTGAACTATTAAGCGTCGTCTCGGGAGGCTAGCGATGAATTGTCTCCACTGTTCAAAAAATGCCGTGATTACGTTACAACACGGCGGTCTCTGTAAAAATCATTTTCTCAGCTACTTTGAACAAAAAGTATTTCACACCATCAACAAATACCAACTCATCCAACGTAACGATAAACTCTGCATCGCCACCTCAGGAGGAAAAGACTCTCTCACAGTTCTTCATCTCACAAAAAAATATCTCGAAAAAAATAACATTCCCGCAACCAATCTTTTTGCCCTCGCCATCGATGAGGGTATCGCCGATTATCGTGAACACACCCTCATCGACTTACAAAAATTCTGCAGTGAACAGAATGTCCAACTAAAAATTGTCAGCTTTCAAGACGAATTAGGAAAACCTCTTGATGAAGCATATCCCATTATCAATAAAGACACGCAAAAGAAGCCGTGTAATGTTTGCGGTGTCTGGCGACGTTACCTCCTCAACAAACACGCCGCAAAAATGGGTGCGACAAAAGTTGTAACTGGTCATAATCTTGACGATGAGGCTCAAGTTATTATCATGAACATCTTCAAAGCAAATACAAAACTTGCTGGAAGAATGGGACCTATTTCCGGCATTGAAGAATCAGAACACTTCATCCAACGCGTTAAACCTTTATACTTCTGTGCTGAAAAAGAAGTTCGCCTCTATGCTCTGCTCAAGAACTTTCAAGTACAATTCACCGAGTGTCCTTATGCCAAAGAAGGTTTTCGCCATCATGTCCAAGAAATGCTCAATAATTTTGAACAGCAATATCACGGCACGAAACAGAGCATCATCAATTCGTTCTTAGAACTTCTCCCCCTTGCCAAAGAGAAAGAAAAAGGCCTCTCAGAAGAAATAAAACGCTGCCAACACTGTGGCGAAGCGGCCAACAAAGAAGTCTGTAACGCCTGCCTCATGAAAGAGATGATTGCCCGTGGATAAACCCCAAGAGAAAATAAAAACAGAACTAGAATTACGTTATTCTCGACAGACAATTCTCCCAGAAATAGGAACGGAAGGGCAGGAAAAAATAAGCAAAGCAACCGTTGCCATTGTCGGTATCGGCGCTCTCGGGACTGTCGCAGCGGAACTTCTCGCACGCGCCGGTGTAGGTAGTCTTATTCTCGTTGACCGAGATATCATCGAAGAGACAAATCTTCAACGACAAATGCTCTTCACGGAGAAAGATGTTGAAAGAAGTAAAGCCGTTGTTGCCGCAGAAAAAATAAGAGAAATTAACAGCGCTTGCAACATCACCGTCCAAGCAATTCATCTTTCAGCAAAGAACATCAAATGTTTAGAACAGGCAGATCTCATTTTGGACTGCACCGATAACCAACAAACACGCTTCTTAATCAACGATTACTGCAAAAAAAATAACAAACTGTGGATTTATGCTGCGGCGATCAAAACAGAAGGCTATGTCATGCCCATCTTTCCAAACCAAGCCTGTTTACGCTGCTTCACCAAAGAAGCTCAATTAGAAACATGTGCCACTGCTGGCGTATTAGGAACAATAACCGCCACTATTGCTGCCATTCAAGCGACACTTGCCCTAAAAATAATCACCAACGCTCAACTCGAACAAAGGTTATTTCACATCGACATTTGGAATGGTCAATTTAAAACATTAACGCTAAAGCAGTCAGAGAAGTGCCCTGCCTGTAACGGAAAATATGAATATCTTACCAAATCAGAAGAGACACCGATAACAATTAAATTTTGCTCGACAAATCGTTTTCAGATCAAAGGAAAACCGAAAGATTTTTCAGCGCTCATTAAACGCTGGAAAAAAATTGACACAGTAGAATCAGATGCCAAAACACTTCGTTTTAGAAACATTGTCTTATTCAAAGACGGCCGGGCGTTAATCAAAGCCGCAACCGCAGAAGAAGCATTATCAGTTTATTCGGAGTGGATTGGTAATTAAATTTAAATAGCATAACGTGTTCTTAAAAATATGAAACTGATTTTTATTTATGGTCCTCCTGCTGTTGGAAAATTAACCGTTACGAGAGAACTTGTAAAAATAACGAGATTTAGCAATTTTCATAACCATTATGCCTACGACTTTGTTAACGCATTGATTGATCACACAAATCCTAACTTTTCTAAATACGTAGAAAAAATAATGTTAGATGGAATTGAGATTGCTGCAAAAGAAAGAGTTAGGGGAATCGTTTTTACATTTTGTTATGAACATAAACAAGATGATATATTTATTAAAAAAGTGATAGAGATTGTTAAGAAAAATAATGGATTGGTAGACTTTGTCCAACTAACCTGTCAAAACCAAGAATTATTTAAGAGAGTAAAAGAAAAATCTAGAAAGAGTTATAAAAAAGTCAAAACAGTAAAAGCATTGAAAAACATCTTAAAAAAGTGGACTTTAGATCAAGAGATTCCTTTTGTACGAAGTCTCAAAATAGATAATAGTAGAATAGAACCAAAGAAAGTAGCACTGATGATTAAACAAAAGTATAATTTGTAAGAAAGATAGTTTCTGACCATCAAGCTTCCCCATATTTTTTCAACAACTCTTCAATCTTCTCCTCATCCAGCGCCATCAGAGGCGATAAAACTGTCAATGAAGTTTTAATCATAGATCTTCTCCCAAACGTATCACCCAACACTAAAATATCCAAGCGTCGATCGAGAGCATACTGGTCAATTTCAGAAACATTACTTATTACTTTAAGAGAAAGAGGAACGGGACTAAATTTTTGCAGTAAAGATAAGTTCGCTTTTGTGAGAGCAATAGGAAAAATATTCACCCCTCGCTTCATCATTAACAGCCCTGCCAAAACACTCTCTTTGCTATCAATAAATAACAGCACATTTCCTTCGGCTCCCGTCGGCAGCCCGCCAAAACAAGGGATTATTTCTAAGAAGAGATAAGCACCATCTTGATTGATCTCCACACCAACCAGATGATCATAATTTAATCCATCAAAACGCAGAGAAGTATGCTCCTCCACAAACTTTCCCAATTGGATATTAATCTCAGGAGACGTCAACGGAAAACTCTTATCGGAACGTTTTGGCTCAATCTTAAATGTTCCAACTTTTCCTGCCAACAAAACCAATACATTCTTCTTAATCTCCTCAACATTTTTTGCCACTCTCAAAGCCGGAGAATAGGAAGTTAGTCCAAATATCCTCTTCAAAAGATGATGTTCAGGAAAAAATGGAAGAATAAACCGGCCACGCAACGCTTTGACTTCTTTTCTTCCCGTAACACCACGAATATTGGTAATTAGTTTCTTCTCAAAGAAAGGATAGTTCTTACCCTTCAAGAAAATTTCTCCGCCGCGCAGTAAAAGAGAGCTGAATGTCATTTTTATCTATTAAACAGTAGTTATTTTTAAACATTTGCTAAGTATATAGGCCATATAGCTTAAAACAGGAGAAGAATAAAAAAAATCATTTATAAAGCGAATATTTAAATACTAAGCTTGTCTTTATAAATAAAATTCAATCAAGAGGATGTATACTTATGACCAAAACAAGTTCTACTAAGACCGCAACAAGTTCTAACAAAGCAGCAATCAGTTCTGCCAAGAAACAAATACGAATCGTTAACATTGTTGTATCAACAGCGTTAGAAAAAGACATCCCTTTAGAAAAAATGGCTGCAACTCTGCCTAACACAGAATATAATCCCGAGCAATTTCCTGGTCTTGTCCTCAGAATAAAAGAGCCAAAAACATCTGCCCTTATCTTTTCAAGTGGAAAAGTAGTCTGTACCGGCGCAAGAACGATGGAAGAGGTTGATCTTAGTATTCTGAGTATCATAAAAAGTCTCAAGAAAATGAACATTAATGTTACGATTAAACCGATTATCACAGTTCAAAACATTGTTGCTTCTGGAAGTATCGGCATGGCTCTCAATCTCAATGTTTTAGGAGTTAAACTTCCCAATACAGAATATGAACCAGAACAGTTTCCCGGATTGGTTCACAAGCTGAAAGGCACTAATGCTACGTTCTTGCTCTTTAGTAACGGAAAAATTGTCTGTACCGGAACGAAAACAGAAGAACAAGTCAATGACGCTACTGATAAGCTTATTGAGAATCTCAAGAAAGTGTTGGCAAAATAACGAGTTATTCTTTTCTTTTCCCATTATTTATTCTTTTTTTAAATCATTTTCTTCAGTGTGTTATTCATCAACTAAATCTTTAAATATCCTCTTCCAGCCTAAAAAAGGTATGGAAGTAGAAGAACAAATCAAGACATTTAGGGAATTTATTGAACAGACCTATTATCCCCAGCTCTTGGAATCCGTTCGTAAAGGCCAGATGTTCTTAGTCCTTGATTTCACTGACCTAACTAAATTTAACACGGAATTATCAGATGAGATATTAGAAGATCCAGAAAATGTTCTCAAAGCTGGAGAATTAGCCATCAAAGAGTTTGATCTTCCCAAAAAGATTGTTAAATTCTCCCTCCGATTCAGAAATCTGCCAGACTCCCAAAGAGTTAAAATCAGTGAAGTACGCAGTCGTCATCTCACAAAATTTGTTTGGATTGATGGTATCGTCAGAAATAAAACAGATGTACGTCCCCATGTTGCGGCCTCTAAGTTTGAATGTCCATCATGTGGTAATATTTTGACTGTACTTCAATTAGATACCAAATATAAAGAACCAAGTCGTTGTGGCTGTGGGCGAAAAGGAAAATTTAAAGAAATCTCAAAAGAACTTGTCGATGGACAGGGTATAGTTCTTGAAGAGGCTGCTGAAGATCTTGATGGTTCACAACCAAAAAGAATTAATGTTTTTCTCAAAGATGATTTAGTCTCACCAATTTCAGAAAGAAAAACAGGTCCTGGATCAAGAGTTATTGTCTGTGGTTGGGTAACTGAAGTACCAATCACCTTACGCAGTGGTGGACAGTCTACTAAATTTGATTTAATCGTTGAAGCTAATCATGTTGAGCCAGCAGAGAACGACCCAAATGAAATTCAAATTACAGAGAAAGAATTGCAAGAAATCAATCGTATTGGAAATAGCCCTAACCCCCTTTCTATTCTGGCTAAAAGTCTGGCCCCCTCAATTTATGGTCACGATAAAATAAAAGAAGCGTTGGTGTTACAGCTCGCCGGTGGCTGTCGAAAAATCCGTCCCGATGGTGTTGTTACACGAGGAGATATGCACGTTTTGTTAATTGGAGATCCCGGTAGTGGAAAAAGTCAGCTTCTCAAACGTCTCGCAAAAATAGCGCCCAAAGCTCGTTTTACCAGTGGAAAAGGTTCAACAGCGGCAGGTCTTACTGCCAGCGTCGTAAAAGACGAATTTTTGGGAGGTTGGAGTTTAGAAGCAGGAACATTAGTTCTCGCCAACCAAGGCTTTGCGATCATTGATGAAATGGATAAAATGGGTAAAGAAGATACCTCCGCGCTTCACGAGGCATTGGAACAGCAGACCATAAGTATTGCTAAAGCTAACATTCAAGCCACATTACGCTGTGAAACTACCGTTCTTGCCGCGGCCAACCCAAAATTTGGCCGTTTTGATCCTTACGATCTTATTGCCTCACAGATAGACTTACCCCCTACTTTAATTAACCGTTTTGATCTTATCTTTCCCGTCAAAGATCTACCCAGTAGAGAAAAAGATGAATTAACTGCTGATTTTATTCTGAGTCTTCATAAAGATCCCGAAAAAGCCGTATCTGAATTATCAACGGACATCCTCAAAAAATATTTTTCCCATATCAGAGCAAAAATGCATCCAAAAATAACTGACCCGGCGATTGAGGAAATTAAAAAATATTATATTAGCATGCGTAACTCTGGCGCCGCTAATGAGGGAGGAATTAAAAGCATTCCCATAACTGCCCGACAGTTAGAGGCATTGGTACGTCTCTCTGAAGCTAGTGCTAAAGTCAGACTTTCTAAAACAGTTAGCAGAGAGGATGCCCAAAAAGCAATTGAATTAATAGATTATTGTTTAAATCAAATTGCTAGAGATAACGAGACAGGAAAAATAGATATTGATCGCCTAAGCAGTAAAATAACTGCCAGTCAACGCGGTACAATTAGTGTTGTAAAAGAAATTATTAGTGCGTTAGAAGAACAGCAATCCTCAAAAATAGTTTCTGTTGAAATGATCGTTGAGGCCGCAAAAGAAAAAAGTATTAGTCCAGAAACAATCAATGAGACATTAGATAAATTAAGAAGATCTGGAGATATATTTGAACCGCGAAAAGGATTTGTCCAACGACTTTAAGATGAAAGAACAAAACACCATAAATCCTGCACCAAAACCAGAAATAAAGAATCAACGACAAATTGCCCGCAAGATTTTCTTAAATACAATTATAAACAGCGAATATGTCATTGAAAAAGAACAAGAACCAAATTATCTGAGAATATTACCAGACTCAAAAATTTATCGAGTAAATGTTATTGCTATAGTTGTAAGTAAAGAAAGAGTAGGTATGATTAGTAATCTATTATTAGAGGATGGTACGGATAAAATTACGGCACGAATTTTTGAAGAGAGTAAGGCTATTAAAAATGTAGAAGTGGGAGATTGTATTCAACTGATTGGCAAAATAAGAGTTTACAATGAGGAGAAGTATCTCTCACCAGAAATAATTAAAAAAATAGATTTAATATGGTTAAAAATAAGAGATAGGGAATTAAAAAAGGTAACTGAAATAAAAGAAGTGAAAGCAGAATCAAAAAAAGTAAAATTAAAAGAACAAAACAGAGAAGAAAAAAAAAGCAGTGACACCATAGAGGATTTATCTTTACCTTCAGAAAAAATAATAAAAATAATCAGAGAATTAGACAAAGGACAGGGAGTATTTATTGAGGAACTCATTGAAAAATCTCCCATGGATCGCACGGAGAAGATTATTGAAAAAATGTTAGAACAAGGTGATATCTTTCAGAACCTGCCAGGAAAAGTGAAAGTATTATAAAGTTTAAAGAAGTAAAAAATCCCAACCACAGCAGAGCACACAGCGAAAAAACTATTTCGCTGGTGCATGAAAATCATAAAAATACGTGAAACCGTCTCACCCCGCATGAAAACTGACGGCGATCAGTTTTCTGCGCAGAAATGAAATCTCTGTTTCATTTCTTGCGTCTTGAAAGAAGGGGTTTGAAAAGAGACGGTTTCTCGACAACGCATTTTTAGGATACAGAAAATAAATAGTTTTTTATTTTCTTGTAGAAAATTAGCCAGAATTATACCATTCATCCATTGACTACAAGAAATACAACCGTGATTGTATTTCTGTACAAAAATGAAGTAGTTTCAAGAAATGCGAAAACGATCACATTTCTGAACAGAAAACTGATCGTTGTCAGTTTTCTTGTTCTTCATTTTTTGTAAAGTCAATGGTTTTCTGGCTATTTTCATATAAACAGCGATTTATTTTCAGTACAGAAAGCTTAGGCTTTCTTGTATCAGACCCATTTCTCAGGAATGATAAAGACACTTTAAAATTTTTAAAAAAATAATATTTGGGCGATTGGTAATGAGTAAAAGTACTGAAGCGATAATAATTACTAAAAGTGGAAACCTATATAAGATATTATTTATACCGGGACTTGGTGGAAAAATAGGTCCGTTTAAAGTAGGTAATGAACCTATTTTTTCGATCATTTCAATCGGTTCGACCGTAATTACAGAAGTTAAAAGAATTGAAGAATTTCTGGGGAATCCTGTTTGTTATGATATTATACGTGGTGGTAAAGTTACAATAACATCAAAAATAGTAGAAGTATATCAGAAAATTGATTGATAGTCTTAAGAAAAAAGCAGTGGAGTAATATATACTTCTACAATCCCCCCCACAACCAATATTCCCACACTAATCAGAACAAGATCTAATACATCCAAATAAACTCGTGGTTCTTTTAAATTCTGTTTGACGAACGCAATTGAGATAATACCACCAGCTAAACCCGCAATAAAATACGCCGCAATTTCAAAAATACCATGAGTCATATAACGAAAGACACTAAACGCTGCAGCGCTAAAATAAGTAGCAGCAGAAGTAAATCCTATTAAAGAAACAGCTTTACCAACTTCTGTTTTAATTAAATTACCCATTGCTGAAGCTATAACAGATGCATTCCATGTCAAAATAAAAATAGAACCGGCACCATATAAGAATGAAAAAATAACACAGAAAAAAAGAACTTTAAAATTATTCATTAAGATACGAAGAAATAATCCAATAGTAGTAATATCTCCCGTTACTGCTGCACTATTTGGACCTGTTTGAATAACATTATTAACGTTGGTTATTGCTGCTTGCTGAAGATTAAATACAGAATTAACCATCTGTTGAGGAAGGAACACATAAGCCAAAACCATTGCTGTCATAATCCCAAAAAAGAGAAAAAGAAAGAAGATTAACACTTTTCCGTGTTCTTTTAATAATCGTGACTCAGGGTATTTAAAATCTAATTCTTCTTCTCGTTTGATGGTAACATAAAATAAAGGCAATGTAGACATAACAATAAGAAAAACAGAAAGAAGTCCAGCTGCATCTTTAAAAACAATATAAGACAAAATTAAAGCAATAATAGTATTAAAAAAACCAACCACGAATAATTGCCATGGTTTTTTCTTCAATGAAAAAGGATTGAATAATAATTCTAAGACCATCGATAGAATTAGTCGTTAATGAGTATATAAACATTTCTCGAGAATTAAAATAAAAGATTGCATTTAACTATACTTAATATTTTAAAAAAGAGCTTATTTTGAGAAAGCACCATTACCCTATCATTTCCGATGGAAATAAATAATTAAGAAAAATGAAAGATAAAGATTGTAAAAAAATGTTAGAGATATTTGAAAATTTTTTTAAAAAAAAAAGAATCATTTTAAAATAGCAGTAATGATCTATAAATAATAGTAAATGTAATCAAATAACAATGTTAAATGTAATCCTAATCTAAGAAAACTGCCCACCACCAGGGTATGAAATGAAGCAGGAACTTCATTTTAGCATAGAAATGTGATCTGCTTCACATTTCTTGTGATCACCTGCGGGCTCAACACTAGTGGAAAACTCACATTATAAAATGAATGTTTCCAGCAAAGCTAGAGCTTTGTTGCCAATGAAGTCATTATAGTCAGCCGAGGAGATTCACACTGTGAAAAAACTATTTCACAGGTGCACCAACAAAATCTTTGTTTTGTTGTGTGTTCCAACACCAGAAAATGTAGAAAAGAAGTTATCACTATTTGAACCCTGTATTTAAATAAAAATTATAAGAAATTGAGTTGCAACTCCAAACTAATACAGAAAATTAACACCCCATTCTTCTTCTTCTTCTTCTTATTATTATTATTATTATTATTATTATTATTTACTATATAGAAAAGATTAACTTTGATATCCACTCAAATTGCATTTAACTACTATTTTTAAATTAAACAAAACAGTCATATCAGCTCTTTGATAATCCTATTCTCTATTTACCAAAAAACATATCTAACGCCCAAAGTCTTTATAAGAGATCATCATTTTTTATATCTATCACATAATCATCTATTTAATTAAAACTATTTTTCCATCGGAAATGAAGGGGTCTCTATGCTTAAAATCGGAAATTACTTTGAGTCTTTTTTAAAGAAGGACTCTCTTTTTAAAGAAAAAGTAGTCTTACTCTCATCTTATTATCCAGATGATATTCCTTTTCGTGAAGAGCAAATCCAAGAAATAGCCAATATCCTTGCTCCTGCTCTTCGTCTAGAGCGTCCTTCAAACCTATTTGTTTATGGTAAAACTGGAACTGGGAAGACTTTATCTATCAAATATGTTCTTCTTTCAATGCGCCAAATTGCTGAAAAAAACAATATCCCTATTAAAACAATTTATCTAAATTGTAAATTGAAACGTGTCGCTGATACAGAATATCGACTTGTTGCCCAACTCATTAAATTTTTTGGGCAAGATGTCCCCTCTACTGGTCTTCCCACTGATGAAATATATAATATTTTCTATAGGATTATTGATCAACAAAAACAAATTATTCTTTTAGTATTAGATGAAATAGATCAATTAACAAAAAAAATAGGAGACGAAATGCTCTATAATCTCACCCGAATCAATTCAGAATTAAAAAATTCTCAAATTAGTATTATTGGTATTTCTAACAATCTCATCTTTTCAGAAAATTTAGACCCTCGTGTAAAAAGTAGTTTATCTGAAGAAGAAATTATTTTTCCCCCTTATAATGCTATTCAAATTCAAGAGATTCTTCGTAAACGTGCAGCAAGAGCTTTTCAAGATAATTCTCTTGAAACAGGGTTGATTGAAAAATGTGCTGCTTTCGCTGCGCGCGAACATGGTGATGCGCGTCGTGCTATTGATCTTCTTCGCGTTGCCGGTGAAATTGCTGAACGCAGTGGTTCTTCCGTTGTATCTGTAACTCATCTTGACGATGCGGAATGTCGTGTTGAGTCTGATAAAATAATTGGTGCTGCCACTAATCAACCAAAGCAATTTCAGATGGTATTATATACTATTTTACTTGTAGCTCCCCAGAAAAAACAAATTTTTACAGGGGAAATTTATGAATTATACCAAAACTTTTGTAAAAAAAGTAATTATAACATTCTTACCCAACGCCGGGTCTCTGATATTCTTGCGGAATTAGATATGTTAGGAATTATTAATGCCAATATAATCTCAAAAGGTCGCTACGGTAGAACTAGGCAAATTTCTCTTTCTCTTGATGAAGTAGTAATCACTAAACTCAAAGAAATCCTTGAAAAGTCATTAAACATCACTTAATTTCATATTTAAGAAACTTGTTTTACCCACCATGCCTCCCCCCACCACTGAAGAATTTATTGAAGAAATGTTTGAACGCGGTATTCTTGTAAATGAAGAACTCTTAGCCAAACATGATAGTTCTTTAGCTAAAAATCTTATCGCCAAAATCGAAACAGAAGAAGATCTCTTAGTATTAAATGAAGATTATGCCTCCCTCATTAAAAAATCTTCTCTTGTTGATTGGTATGAAATTGATAAATCTCGTGTTGAAGCCGAAAAAGACCGAGACGAAGAATTGTATCAAGCCCAGCTTCAGGAATTCACAGATACTACTCTTACTTTTCAAACACCAACCCAATCATCTGAACAAATTATTCAAAAACCAGAAACAATCATCAGTTCCGAACCAACCATTCCCTTTTCTTCTATCAGTGAAGAGTTTTCTCTTCCACAGCAAAATAATTCTATTCTTTCATTAGATATTATTGAGCAAAAAAAACTTTCTTTTATTCTCCCCTCCACTGCCACCGTGTCTATCATTCTTTCTCATAAAAACATTCCTCGAAAGTATCACGTTGAAGACTTTACTAATTATTTTATTTCCCGCTATCGTTTTTTAGAAGGTATCCTTCGTCACCGAAAAGAATTGTCCGGCATGCTCTCTATTAAACGCATCCTCCAAAAAAATGAAAAAGAAAAAATTGCTATAATTAGCATAGTTAAAGACGTCGGCGAAACTAAAAATGGCAACCTTGTTGTTACTGTTGAAGATCTTACCGGTGAAATAAAAATTATTGTTTCAAAGAGTAAAACAGAACTTTATCAAATTGCCAAAGATCTTGTCGTTGATGAAGTCGTTGGTATCACTGGGGTTTATTATGATAAAATCATCTTTGCTGAATCTTTTGTCTGGCCAGATATACCCCAAGATCACGAAATTAAAAAAGGTCCTGAAGAAGAATTTGTCATTTTTCTATCTGATATCCATGTTGGATCAAAATTATTTCTCAAAGATGAATTTCAAAAATTTATTGAATGGATCAATGGTCGAGCCGGAAATGAAGAACAACGACAAATTGCTCTGGCTGTAAAATATATTTTTATTGCCGGGGATCTAGTTGATGGTGTTGGAATTTATCCCTCCCAACAAGAAGAATTAGAAATTGATAACATCACCGAACAGTATATTGAATTTGTTCGTTTAATAAAACAAATTCCTCTTGCTAAGAAGATAATTATCTGTCCTGGTAATCATGACATTGTTCATCTTGCAGAACCACAACCCGTTTTTTATCCTGAATTCACACCTCATCTCTCTGAGCTTCCTAATGTCATTCTTGTTACTAATCCTGCTCTCATTAATATTGGAAAGAAAGATGACTTTTTGGGGTTTGATGTTCTGATGTATCATGGCTATAGTTTTGACTATTACGTCGCCAACGTTGAATCTATTCGTACCCAAGGGGGATATCGCCGTTCTGACTTAATCATGAAATTTTTATTAAAAAGAAGACATCTTGCCCCTTCATTTAAATCAACCCCTTATTATCCTTCTCATTCTGAAGATCCACTTCTCATAAAAACTATTCCTGACTTCTTTATTACAGGTCATATTCATTATTCCAAACAGGCAAACTATCGCGGTGTCACGATGATTAGCGGCAGTTGTTGGCAGGGAAAAACATCATTTCAAGAGAAACTTGGCCACGAACCAGAACCAGCGCGTGTACCTATTGTCAATCTCAAAACACGTCAAATCAAAGTAATGAGGTTTGGTTAACATGGGCATTGTTGCTTCTCCTGTCATACAACAATACTTTGAACAAATCACTACTGCTGTAAATCTGGCCTATTCTGTGGCTCAACAAGCCCGTGCCAAAGGCCTAGATCCGGAAAATACTGTTGCTATTCCTCTCGCTAAAAATATGGCCGAACGTGTCGTTGGTCTAATCTCTGTTGTCGCGCCCCAAATCACCAACACCACAATTATCCAACGTATCACCGAACTAGAAGCGGAATTTGGTCTTCTTGATTGGCGAGTCGGATTTAAAATTGCTGAAGAAGTTGCCAAAGAACAATTTTGTAAATTTGAAGATAAATTAACTGCAATGGAAGTTGGTATTCGTGTTGGTTTTGCCTACTTAACATTAGGTATCGTTTCTGCCCCATTAGAGGGATTTGTTGGTTTAAAAATTAAAAAGAGAAGAGACGGGGGAGAATATTTTGCTCTTCAGTACGCTGGCCCTATTCGGGGTGCAGGGGGAACAGCAGCGTCAACTTCTGTTATTCTTGCAGATTACGTCCGTGTTAAAATGGGATACGGTCTTTATGATCCGGAAGAGAAAGAAATAAATCGTTATATTCTTGAAGTAGGTGATTACCATGAACGTGTCACCAATTTACAATATCGTCCCTCAGATTCTGAATTAAAATTTATGGTTTCACATTTACCTGTTGAAGTAGATGGAGACCCTACTGAAAAATTTGAGGTTTCTAACTACAAAGATCTTCCCCGTATAGAAAGTAATCTTATTCGTGGTGGAGTGGCTCTTGTTCTTGCCGAAGGATTGTGTCAAAAAGCAGTAAAATTATGGAAGCGTCTTTCCAAGTGGGGAAAAGAAATGGGTCTTGAATGGGGCTGGTTAGCCGATTTTATTAAATTAAAAGAAGAGATTCATGCTTCTCACAATGCTCCCAAATTAACAGAAAACACCTTTCCTGCAGAAAAAATTGCTAAAGCTAACAATACTTACCTTATGGATCTTGTTGCGGGCAGACCGATCTTAACCCATCCTCTCGGCGTTGGTGGTTTTCGCTTGCGCTATGGCCGGGCACGAACAACCGGTTTTTCCGCCGCTGCTCTTCACCCTGCCACGTTGTTAGTCCTCGATAAATTTATTGCTATTGGCACACAATTAAAAGTAGAACGTCCGGGAAAAGCATGTACTATTACTGTTTGTGATTCTTTAGATGGCCCGATTGTTCGTCTTCAAGATGGGTCCGTCCTTAAATTTCAATCAGAAGAAGAAGCAAAACCCTATCTTTCCTCCGTTGAGAAGATTTTATTTCTTGGTGATATTCTATTTAACTACGGCGACTTTTCCGAAAATGGGCAAAAGCTAGTGCCCGCTGGTTATTGCCCTGAATGGTGGGCGTTAGAAATTGAAAAAAATCTAAAACAAAAAGACCCCCAACAATGGCTTCTCAGCGGTTCAATGATGCTTGGTTTTTCAAAAGAAAAATTAAAAGAACTATTGGAAAACCCCCTTATTTTTTTTCCTTCTTTTAATGAAGCCATAACCATCTCTCAAAAATTAAAAACACCCCTCCACCCCGAATATAGTTATTACTGGAAGCTTGCCTCTACTCAAGACATCTCTCATCTTCTACGCTGGTTTAAAGAAGGAAAAGTAAAACGCGATCAAGAGAATATTCTAAAGATAATTCTCCCTTATAATCAGGAATATATTTATCCAAAAAAAATTCTCGATAATATTGGTCTAATTCATAAAGTTATTAACAAAGATAGTGTTGTCATCAACACCACTGAAGCTCGAATCCTCGGGGCACTCTTTTCTTTTTCTAATCAACAAGAATTAGATGAGCTATCTCTTCCCGATCATACTCTGTTTCGCAATGCTCTTGACTTTCTTAATTCTTTTTCTCCCCTCATTCAGCGTGATAAAGCCGGCACATTTGTCGGTGCGCGGATGGGTCGACCAGAAAAAGCAAAAATGCGCCATCTTACCGGTTCTCCCCAAGTCATGTTCCCCGTGGGAGAGGAAGGTGATCGTCTGCGCAGTTTTCAGGCAGCGATGGAAACTGGCAAAGTCAACGGAGCTTTTCCACTCTTCTTTTGTGTTGATTGCCAAAAAGAAATGGTCTATCATCAGTGTGAGGAATGTGGCAAAGAATGTCTTCAACAATATCATTGCCGGACCTGTGGTAATCTTAATAGTGATCAGTGTCGACATGGAAATACCTCTCGCTTCAAATATCAGGATCTTGACATCACTTATTATTTCACTAAAGCCAAAGAACGTCTCAACGAAAAAATTCATCCTGATTTAATTAAAGGTATCCGTGGAACATCTAACAAACATCATATCGTTGAACACCTTGCTAAAGGTATTCTCCGTGCCAAAAACGATATTTATGTTAACAAAGATGGAACAACACGCTATGATTGCACAGAATTACCAATTACTCACTTTAAACCAAAAGAGATTAAAGCGCCTATCGAAAAATTAAAAGAGTTAGGATACACTTTAGATATTTATGGCGCAGAATTGAATGATGAAGAACAAATATTAGAAATAAAACCACAAGACGTAATCCTTCCTGGTTTTGATTCTTTAGACGAATCCGCCCCAAAAGTATTGTCACGTGTCGCCAACTTTGTTGATGATCTTCTCATTCAATTTTATAAATTAGAACCGTTTTACAACATCAGAACGGAACAAGATTTGATTGGACATCTCGTTGTTGGTATTGCCCCTCATATCTCTGCTGGATTAGTGGGAAGGATTATCGGTTTTTCTGAGACCCAAGGATTAATTACCCATCCTCTTTATCATGCCGGAATGCGCAGAGATTGTGACGGCGATGAAGCTGCAGTTATCCTCTTAATGGACGCCCTCCTTAATTTTTCTCGGCAATATCTCCCCGAGAGGCGTGGTGCTAAAACTATGGATTCACCACTTGTATTAACTGCTTTTCTCAATCCCACAGAAGTCGACGACCAAGTCCATGGTCTTGATGTTGTTTGGCGTTATCCTTTAGAACTCTACGAGGCAGCCCTCGAGATGAAAGCCCCCTGGGAGGTTAAATCTGGTCCTGAGCAAAAGAAAGTCGAACAAATCAGCGACCGCCTCAACACCCCGCCTCAATATGAACAGTATGGTTTTACCCATCCCACTACAAATTTCAATCGCGGGGTCCAATGCTCTGCCTACAAAATTCTTCCCTCTATGGAAGAGAAATTAGCCGGACAGATGGCCATCGCCCAGAAAGTTCGCGCTGTCAACATGGATGATGTAGCAAAATTAGTCATCCAAAAACATTTTATCAAAGATCTTAAAGGTAATTTAAAAAAGTTTTCTATGCAACAATTTCGCTGCGTCAAATGCAATGAAAAATATCGCCGTCCACCTTTAGCAGGAAAGTGCACTGCCTGTGGAGGCAAATTAATCTTTACTATATCTGAAGGCTCAGTCATCAAATATCTTGCTCCCTCTTTAAAGTTGGCAGAAAAATATGATTTCTCACCGTATCTCAAGCAGACTCTCAACATTATCAAAGCAGATGTTGAGCATGTCTTCGGCAAAGACAAAGAGAAGCAGGTGGGATTGGGAAGTTTTATGGAAAACTAAATAGATACTTTATCTCATCCCAACGCCACTTGCGCATGCGGCACCTTCTGAACATACAAAATCTTCTTCGGATCAACCAAATCTAATTCTATCCCTAACGCTACTGCTGCTTTTCCCGTCAGCATAATATCTCTCGCTCCCACCAATAACGTTTTCACTTCCTCTTTCGTTTTTTCTTCTCCTTTATAGAATGTTGAACGTAGATCTAACTGTATTTTTCCTTCTTCAAATAATTTTCCTAACAAATCTGAATCTGTAACAACTAACAGAAGACCATGTCCCCCCTCTTTTTCTGAGACAATAAATTTCATTCTAAATCGTTTTCACTGGTTTTTTTGCGCCACAGGCATTACAACGCAGGTAGTGTATTCCCTTTTCCTCAACTATTTTTGTTTCAGGTTTGTGACATTCTGAACAGAAAACAAATTCACTAGCATACTTCTTGATTTTTTTATTTATCGCTGTTGATGCCACCTTTGTTCCAAAAATAATTCGCTCACCAACAAACTTTCCCGGTGTTGCTAACTCCCGTAGAAGATACTTTAAGAGGTGGTCTGGGTCGCGATCCAAGTCTTTGGCAATCTTCTTAAGGTTACTCAGGACAGTCTTATTTCCTTCCAAATGTCCCATTACTTTATCAATCGTGAACCTTTCGTTTCCTTGTGTCACTTCAGGAAGTTCTTGCCGTGCTTTTTGCAGCATCTTTTCGTAGCTATCCATATTTGGCTTTAGATTTTCCTTGTTTTATAAATGTTTAGGCTTAAACTCCAGAAAATCGTTAGTTCTGAAGAACCACAATAAACCAAATTATCTCCAAAGCGACCCCCAAACCCACCGCAATATTTATATACCCTGAATTCTACATTACACTATCTAAATAAAAGAGGTGTTATACTATGGTTGGAGTTGATCTTGCTGAACTTATTCTTGCAGTCATAATTGGAACGCTTGCCGCGATAGTCTATTCTTTGCGTGTTCTGATTATGTTAGAACGTCGTGTCGCTTCGATGGAAATGAATATCCAGCGCATGACTAATAAAGTACTTCACGAGGAAGTTCTTATTGAGAAAATCTTTAAGGGGAAGAGAAAATAATCTTTCTTTAATTATTTTCTCTTAACTTTTGTTACCATCTTTTTCTTTATCTTTTTCTTCCCTTTATTATTCATCTTTTTACGAGTAATCTTCTTTGTTTCTTTTTTCTTTGTCTTTACTTCTTTTCTGCGCTCTTTTCGTTGTTCTTTCATTTCTTTAAACTCTGTCTCTAACCCTGCAATTTTTTCTTGTAGTTTATCCATTCTCTCTTTAGAATTATCTTGATTAATTAATTCGCCGCATTCTGGGCAGTGAAACTCAAAATCCATCGATTGATCAAAATTTAATCTTACACAATCATTTGGGCAGACAAAAAACAATTCTTTATTTTCATTCTCTAACTGTTTCTTTAATCTATCAAGAAGATCTTGCTTCATCTTGTAATAATTAAAACGAATACTCTCTGGAAGAAGCGTCCAATAATAAATATACCAGCCTTTTTGTTTATCTTTTTTTCGCGTAAATCCCACTAAGTTATAGTTATGGAGAATATATAACATCTTTCGAATAACTTTAATATCTTTCTTTGTTTTTGTTGCTAAATCAAACTCAGAAACGTTACTTCTTCCAATCATTTCTTTGATCAGCGGAAGACCTTCTGGGCTCAGAATTGCTACCAGTATTTCTTCTATTTTTTTAGGAGTAAAGCGCATTTTTTAAGTAATATTATCACCACAAGGGGAAACGTACATTTATGGGTAGTAACATCCCTTTTAAATGTTTCGGTTAAGAACCATTTCTTCCTTACCCATTAGCTCAGACATGGTCAAACCTCTTCTTTTGGCCAATTCTAATGAGACCGCCCAACTGCTGCCAGTATTCTCCAAATCTTCTAACATCAAAAAATACCATTGTTCACTAGGAAAACGGATACCCACCCATGACTCTGCTCCAAAGCGTTGGGCAAACGTCTTCAATTGGTTGATTTCATCCCCCGTAAGATACTTCTTTTGATCTTTAGTGACCTTACACTCAATCGCCACCCTCCTGATTGCGTTTCCTGCTAGAATGTCCGGTGCAGGGTAAGGAGAAGAACCACTTCCCGCCGCTCGAATTGCTGACCAGCCTTGCTCGTTAAACGCTTTAATTAATTCCCTCTCTCCACGCGTTCCCTTTGCTTTACAGTTTAATCCCATTTTATGTTTTAACCAATCTTTTTCTCATCTCAAATACCACTAACTTTTGATCTCCTATTTTGTGGATAGTTTTCTTAATCATCCTAAATCCATTTTTCTCATAGAATGGGCGTGCCGTGACTGTTGCCGTACACTTTAACGTTTTCCACCCGTTAGCATAGATTTCTCTTTCCATTTTAATTAATAATCGAGTTCCAATCCCTCTTCCGATAAAATTCTTGTGAATATACAACCCCATTATCTCATTATTTTTATAATCTCCAAAACCCACAATCTTGTCATTTCTCAGAGCAACATATCGAGCATTCAATTTTGCTAAATTTCGAAATCGTTTTGCCGAAGTCCTTCCTGACCACACCGCAATTTCTCTTTTAGAATAATCTTTCTTGTTAATCAAACGAATTGTTCCTCGATGTAATCGAGCCAGAGAAACAGCATCACTTAACTTAAATTTTCTGATTTTAATCATCTACCACCCATTTCACAAAACTAATTAATTGATTATATCTTCACAATTTAATCTTCATAAAATCTTCGGCCACAACAACATCATCAAAATAAGTTTGTGCCTCTTCCATAATTTCATTATTCGTTTTATAACGCTGACTAATATGAGTAATAACTAACTTCTTAACATTACTCTCAGATGCAATCAATGCTGCTTGCTTCACTGTAAGGTGCAGTGACTTTGCCGCATTCGCTTTCAAATTATCTAACAATGTTCCTTCGATAATCAACAAATCAACATCCTTCGCTAGTTCATATACACCGTTACAAGTCGTCGTATCTGTAACATAACTCACACTCTTTCCTTCTACGATGTAGGTCACATCATCCGCTTTAATCGTCTTACCATTCCAGACAATATCTTTGCCCTCTTGCAGTTGGCCCAGAATTGGTCCATCCAACCCCAACTTTTGCGTCTTAGCTACAGCAATTCTTCGTCGATCTTTTTCTTTAAATTTATAACCAATACAAAGTACTGAATGTTTTAATGGACGCGCCTCAATTGTAAATGACTCTTCATCAACAATAATTCCCGATTTAACCTCGTGGACTTCATGTTCAATAATATCTTTTGCGGCAAATGACTGCAACAGATTATCAAGATATTTCTTTGTCCCAAGAGGACCATAAATATGCAATTTACTGGCAAATTGATCCGCACCCATGCTGCTTAACAGCCCCGGAATACCAAACACGTGATCTCCATGAAAATGGCTGATACACAACCGCGTGATCTTGGATGGTTTCACACTGGCAATACGCATCTGCCTCTGGATTCCTTCTCCACAATCAAAGAGAATATGTTCCACATCATGGCGCAGCAAAACACCTGCATGATTACGCAGTTTTGTTGGCTGCATACATCCCGTTCCTAAAAAAGTAATTTCCACCATCTCTCTTATAGATTCTCCAGTTCTGAGAGGTTGGTAATTTTTACCTCTGCCTCACGTTGATTTCTTCGATCAAGAAGAACTGCCTTAATGCCAACAAGCTGTGCCGGAATAATATCACTTTGGATACTGTCGCCTACCATCATGCACTCTTCCGCTTGGACACCTAAATTCTTCAAAACAAGAGGAAAAAATTCTTTGTCAGTTTTAATCTTTCCGATCTCGTACGACAGAAAGACCTCTTTAAAATACTGACGTAAGCCAAACTTCTCTAACACCGAATCAATCGAGAAACCATCCGTATTTGATACCAGAACCAGATCATATTTTTTTTGAAGTCGTTGAAGGGTGCTTATTGTCTCATCGTAAGGCTTGGCCAACATCCACGATTTGTTCCACATCCCCACTAATGAATCCATTTGTTCATTAGTTGGTGTAATATTAAATTCATCACAAAGGGCTTGAAAAGCCTCTCGCAATGACTCAAATTTTGTAGTCATCATCGCTTTCTCCATTCGTACAACATACTCTTCAAATGGAGCATTAATTCCTAAAATAGTCCTAACCTGCTTAATCGGGCTCCAAACCCCGTTCTCCACTAATGTTCCCCAAAAGTCAAAGAAAATTACTTTTATCATATAGTTCAACCCCCAATCGATATAATTCTCCGTTCCTATTTATATTTTGCGACAAAAACTGTTCTCCAATCTCTATTCAAGAGAAAATAAATCTATTAATATTCCTCAATTTAAGCGTATTTGTGGTAGATGTTTTAGATCAATTAATAATTACTCATTCTGTTCAGAGAATGCTCTGGTCAAATTATAATCCCTATACAGAAGCGCCCCCTTCCGGAGTGCTCATTGCTGGAAGGTATCACTCTCACTACTATTCAACCGTTGCTGTTCAAAGTGAAGCTGCCTTTGATCTTCTCTCTCCAGAAAATCAACAATCACCATTATTTAACTATCTCTTATTTCATGCTCATGACGTACGGGTCATCCCTTGGTTTCAGTATAATTCAAAACACTATAGTTCTGATTTTCAAGCGTTTTACACAGCCTATGTTAAAGATCCTTTCTCTGGAATTATCGTTCTTAAGCCGACTTCGGAAGAAGGAAAACGCCATTTTGACATTAGATTTTATTCAGAACAAAGCGATCGTCCCATCTCAACAATCGCTGCCCAAGACGTTCCCCAACCAGCTCAGAAAAACATCTCTTCTCTGATGCGGTATTGGGTTACAGCTGATCGTTTTGTGAAGAGAGGATTGCAAGTGTTATGAATTTGCAATCCATTCCATTCTATCAACATTATAGAAAATCACTTTAATAATCGTAAGATTATCTTAACTAAAGTGATTTTCTTATTAGGAAATAACTTTGGTAGAGCTTTTTGTAAGACTACAAAAATTAAAGTTATTTCCTATAATTATTTAAACCACCGCCCGTTTCTACCACAGATGAATATCCAAGATCGTGTTAATCTTATCAAACGTAATACTCAAGAAATTATCACGGAAGAAGAATTACTCGCTCTTCTCAAACAAAAGAAACAGCCGGCAGTATATTTGGGAACAGCGATCACCGGAAGACCACATATTGGCTACTATATGTGGGTCCTCAAACTAGCCGACTTTCTTAAAGCGGGGTTCAAAGTTAAGTTGCTACTCGCAGACATCCATGGTGCGTTAGATAATTGTCCGTGGGACGTGCTTGAAAAACGTTACAATTATTACGCTGAAGTCATTCCTTTAATGTTTACTTCTATTGGTGCCGATATCAAAAATTTTGAAATCGTTAAAGGTTCCAACTTTCAACTCAAAAAAGAATACATGCTTGATGTCTTAAAGATGGCTACGTTTACATCTGTCCACGATGCCCAGAAATCGGCATCGGAAGTTGTAAAACTGGGTGACAATCCTAAACTGGGTGGTCTCATTTATCCCATTATGCAATCTCTTGATGAACAATATCTTGGCGTTGATATCCAGTATGGAGGTATTGACCAAAGGAAAATACTTGTCTTTGCTCGAGAGAACTTGCCCAAACTTGGCTATAACCCTCGCGTTGAAGTTATGACTCCCTTAATTCCTGGATTAATTGGCAAGAAGATGTCCGCTTCTGATTCCAAATCCAAGATCGATCTTCTCGATGATGAGAAAACTGTCGTTGAGAAAATCCGCGGCGCTCATTGTGAAGAAGGCGTCGTTGAAGACAATGGTGTACTCGCCTTCCTCCAGTATGTTATCATGACCATCAAGAATGATCGTGGCGAAAAGTTTATTGTTGAAAGACCAGCTAAGTTTGGCGGCAACGTTTCTTTTTCAACCTACTCCGAAATTGAAGATGCGTTTGTCCAGAAGAAACTTCATCCTCTCGATCTAAAAAATGCCCTCGCCCGTGAGATAAATGTTTTTCTGAAACCATTTAGAGACAATAAAGAAAAGATAGAAAAGATCGCCAAGACGGCATATGTTTGATTATTCTTTCCAAAACATTTAAAAACAATTCACCCATTTTCTTTTTCATGGTCAACAGAACAATATCTTCGTCTCGAACAGTTGCTGGTTATTCGCGTCTCTGTCAATCGAGTGGTGTTTCTCACGTTGAAGTATCATTACATCCTGCACGCTCGCTAGCCAATGGAGTAAAACCCTATTTTCTGGTTTTTGAAGGAGAAACACCTCGTGGAAATATTTTAACACATCTTGAATACGCTGGGGGAGTAGATCCTGTCTTTTGTTGTGGATACACTTCTGATGGTACTCAATATCACACTCCCCGGGAATTTGGTCACGCCGTCACTCGCTTCGCCGCCAGTGGTCTGGGAAACATTCCTCGTTCTCAAAAAAGAGATACGTTAGATACGGAAATCCTCACTCTACTTGATGAACGAGCCACAGCCTTACCTTCTCGCTCTCCCGAAGAACTTACAAAGAGATACTTAAGATCATTAGAGTAGAGAAAATCATTCTTGATGGTAGAGTCTCTCAAATCTTTTTCTTTCTCTGGCATTTAATCCTCTTATTGGCACAGTAGCATATTCCAATAGAGCACTATAACCCTCTCCCAATTCTATCTTCATCTCAGGCGGGCAACCGTCATCGGTTAGCCGATCTAGTTCTTCTCGAGAATCTTTCAAACTTTGTTTTGCATCTTTATCAAGGGTTGATTTCTCTGCGACTGTATACAGAAATGGTTTTACGGTTGCTCTCTGATAACGCTTCGCTTCTGTTGCTACATATTGACAAACTCCATCAACTAATTCTTTAATTGATCCATATCCATCAGAGAGAGAACTTGCTCCAATCACGTCTACTTCAAATCCATACTCCCCTGCAAATTCACTTAAATTAATCGCACAGATTAACTCCAATCCATTACCACTATTGTTTGTCAATGCTCTTATATTATTTTCTACATAGTGTTCAACAACTTTATCGGCTTCATTATTTTTCTTAAAGATAGTTATTTTATTCATTCTTCTTCATCTCTTCACATAAATCCAATACTCATTAATAATGCTTCCTGATTTTCTCGATTCAATCCCGCAACAAATTTCTCCTGCACTTCCGGAAACACCGCCCGGTCTTCTAGCAGATAGTTCATCCGTCGATGTATATCACTTTCCAACTTCAGAAATAAAGTCTCATTGCGATATCGTTCTTGGTCATAATTTCGCATCACTGAATGCGTCGGTCTGATATATGCAGTTATCTCATCTTCTCTCCTTTCTGTTTTATATGTAGGTGAAATACATCCTATATCCCCCGTTGCAAAACGTAACCCCATATTACTGAACTTTCCCGCTCTTCCATTAAATGATATAGCAGGATAGGAATCACTATTCTCATCAGTAATCATCTCTTTATGTCCCATCGCAAGATATTCTGTCCGTGGCTTCACTAATTCTCGCACCGCTTGATATCCCATGACTGGAGGCGCGAGAGCGAGCATTGCTAAATTTGGTCCAGTCCCATTTTGTGGACCGGCAATAACCATTGATGCTAAAAGTCCTAAAGGAGTCACAACTGGACTCAATATCCCAATTCCTAAACCAGCCCCAATTTCCTTCCAATCTCTTGATATTCTTTTTTCTAGAGCTAGTTCTTTCACTACTTCTTGAAATGTGTTGTCTATCTCTTTATCTACTTGCTGAGAGTAGAACCAATCTTCTTCCGCGAGAGACATAACTTTGTCACTTGTTTGACGAGAAAAATAGCATTCAAATTTTCCATTACTAACCAGCCTAGGGCATCTTCCATTAAACAATTGCGACATCGCCCCATACTCTCTCTTTCGTTCGAGTTCTGCCGAAACATCACCGGCGATAATTCCCTCTTCACTTTGCTCATACACGCGTGCTACATTGTTATTAAATTCAACCAGAACTGCATCATCATTCAAACGTTCAACATTTTTAACCATATTTTGTAAATTCATAATTCCACCTGTAATCTTTGAATAAAGACCATTTTTTTTCCTAAACATTTAAATATTCACAACAACCATCAGTTGTTCTAATGAATTTAACGAGCTTTGGGTTAAACAACTATGAGAGTAAAGTCTATTATGCCCTCATTGAGAAAGGTCTCTCTACTGCTCATCAAACAAGTTCTGCTTCTCAAGTTCCTGATGGTAAAATTTATCCTGTTCTCGCTTCATTGGAACAGAAAGGTTTCGTCAAAAAATATGATGGTTTCCCTCAGCGCTTTAGTGCCTTAGATCCATCACTTGTTCTTCCACAAGTTCTGTCTAAAAAACAACAAGAACTACACCAGCTTCAACAACAAGCAACAACGACAATCAAAGAATTACAATCTTTACAACTAAGACATACTCCCGATCCATTGGAGAAAATTAAAATTATTGAGGGTTACAAAGCCTACCTTAATTTTTCCGCGGAACTTCATCATCAGGCAAAACAAGAATGGCTTTCAATCAGTCGTTTACCAGTTTACCAGCCTCATCTTGAATCGTACAAAGAATGTATTAACCGCGGTGTTGCCGTCCGTTTGCTCGTCAGTACTCCGGAATTGAATAAAGAAAGTCTTGCCGAGTGGAAAAAGATCAACGCCGAAATAAGATCCATTGATTATCTCCCAACACGTTTCAGTGTAATCGATGGTCAGCAAGTTATACTCCGTATCTCCGGTGAGAAAAAATATCTGGCAATTATCATTCAAAACCACTCGCTAGCACAAAGTCTACGCACCCTCTTTGAATCAATGTGGGAGAAAGCAAAACCTGTTTGAATATTCGTATGTATTAAGTTTAGGGCTGGTGAGGTCAAGAATGTCTGCCGAGCGTTGGTGGAAAACTGAAAGTTAGGTTCTCGCTGATCTCTTTAAAGAGCCATTTGGACTTCTCTGAAAACAATGTGGGCGAGACGAGGCAGACTGACCCACCCAAGCCCAAAGAAACTTAATACCCCCAGAGAATCCAAATATTTATTACTTAGCTCTTTTCTCATAATCATTATGGAAAGAACACTCTGGACTCCTCAGTTCTCTGCAAAATATGACTTTGCCGTCTTTTTAGACAGAGGTTTCGCTCGAGAAATGATCCAAGCAAAAATTCCTCAAAACAGACAGGAAGCAATGAATACTGTGGGAAATGAAGTATTACGGGGATTAGAAACCCATTGGCAAAATCCCTACTCTTTCCATAACAATTCTTGTTTTGTTACTCAAGTCTATCTTGGTCAAAATGGGGTGTGGTTAGCCGCAGACATCACTTTAGATGAATTACTAAAAATAGAAAAACCGTCAAGACCAATCGAATACCATTCACATAACGTTGATAACTTCAAACAAGCCTATACCTTAATGGCGCTGTTTGGTAAGTGGATTGAGTACGCTGATATTTTGAAAGATGCGTAACGTTTACTTCAGAGAAGTTTGCAAAAAGCAATTTGTAATATTTAGTTTGTACCGATAGGTGCACAGATAAGCTTAAAATTGCGCCATTGCAAATTCCCACAATGAAGCAACGACTTCATTGGGGCACAGATGAGGTCGTCGCCTCATCTCGTGCTCTTTGAGAAGTTTGACAAGAGAATATGAATTATTCAAACTTCTCTTCACATCTTTTTACTTTCCTCGTAACACGACAAATGTCGGATTCTTACAATAGGTATCAATCACTCTCTGAACATCTTTCAGTGTTACGGCACGCACCTTCTTTAGAAAAGAATCGGTCATCTTCACATCCCCTACTTGTTCCCAGAATAATAATTGATCGGCGACTTTCTGCCCGTCTTCTAAATCTAACAGATAACTTCCTTCAACATACGTCTTTGCTTCCTCTAAATCTTCTTCAGTACAGTATTTAACCTTTTCAATCTCCTCTACAATTATTTTCTTCACTAACTTTTTATTTTTTCGATCAATCGAAGCATACACCGCAAAGAAACCAAAATTGATGTCAGCAAAATGCTGTGTTCCCACCTCATACGCCAAACCATGATTGCTTCTGATTTCAATAAACATTCTCCCACTTTGTCCTCGTCCGAGAATTCCATTCAATACTTCTAAAGCATATGTATCGTGATGAGAACGTGGCACTGTCTTAAACCCCAAGACAGTGTACGTATTGACCATATTTCGACGCTTTTCAACCACTTCCTGCTCTTTCTTTGTCTGCGGCTCTTCTGCAAATTCTATTTTTGCAACTTCTCTCCGTGCCCCCTTAAAGTGGGCTGTAATCATTTTTTTCCAGTCAGCAACATCTCCCACCACGGAAACGACCATATTATTTGGCGCATAATGTTTTTGGAAATAGTGTACTACTTTTTCACGTGTCAGATTTTTGATCACTTTGCGATCGCCATACGTAGGATATTTACAGGGCGCTTTCTGAAATAAATTTTGTTGTAACAAGATCCATTGATAATAACTTGGTTCATCATAAACCATATCGATCTCTTTCAATACAATATTTTTTTCTTTCATAATATGTTCTTCTGCAAACTGCGAGTCTTGGAGAATATCTGCGAGAATTTCCACCGCTTTGTGAAAATGTTTTTTCAAGACTTTCACGTAGAAACACGTTCGTTCATTAGTTGTGAAGGCATTAAAATCACCGCCAATTTTTTCAATCTCATTTGAAATCTCTCGATTTGTTGGCCTTTTTGTCGTTCCCTCAAACAGAATATGTTCTAGGAAATGTGAAATCCCTCGTTCCTCTGGCAGCTCATGATTGCTTCCTACCTTTACCATCACCTCAACCACCACGGCATTTCCTGGTTTATGTTGGTGAATTATCGTTAAACCATTTGCTAAGACTAGTTTCTGCATGGTTGAACTATATTTTAGGGGTTTATATGTGTTTTGCAAGAGAGATATTGAAGAGGAATGTTTTATAAAGTACCATTCAAAATAGAATTTTTATGGATTTCAACCCCTACGACCCTGTTGAACGAGGTGAAGCCTTGCGTGATGAAGTCATCGGATTAAGAACCACTCCAGAACGTGGCTTCTTTTCTTCAGAATGGGATATTGAAAATACGGAATCAGCTACATTTCCCTCAAAAAATAGAACTATTCTAGATTACCTCTCATTCAGATATCGAAACTATAAATCACCCCAACAATCTCCTGAGGAATATATCACTGGTTTGTTATCAGCACCCCATTTCTTATGTACTACAATTAAAGACCAAACTCATGTTAGGGTTGTTCGTGGCAGGATTAGTTTAAATTTTTTAATTGATAGTTTCAATAAAGATACATCTGATGTAATGCTTGATAATAGCTTGCCAACCAAAGCAACCAAAGCAGTTTATTCTTTGTGTTATGATGGTTTTAGTTTAGCAAATGAATGGCATAAACAATCGATAAAAGAAATGAAAGAAGAAATAACCAAAATATCTCCTCCTAATCTCATTCATTTTACAGATACTGGCAACGAATGGGAAGAGTTTGCCAATGCTTTCTCTAATCACTATGAGAGGCAATAAATTCATAACAGATTTAGTCATTCAATACCTTTAAATATCTTCTAGTATTAACTATATCGTGAAACTTCCTCAATTCCAGCATCTTCTTGCCAAGAAAAAAGTAGATCTTGCCTTCCTCCTCTACGATGATCCCAACGTTCAATACTTTCTCGGAGCAGAATTTACCGGCGGCTTTCTTCTTGTAACCCCTAAGAAAGCAACGTTGTTAATTTCTCCATTAGATCACTTCAATAAAAAGAATGGCATAACTGTAGAGCCCCTCCGTAAAGAATGGGAGAAAAAACATGGTGCTAGAACCGTTCGAACGCTTGGCATTAACAAATCTCATTTAACGATTGATGTCTTTGAAAGATTAAAGAAATACTTTCCTAAAGCAAAAATCTATGACCTCTGTGAAGATCTTCAACAATTACGTCTCAAGAAAACAAAAGAGGAATTACGATCTATCAGAACAGCCTGCATACTCACTTCCGCAGCATTTCAATCTCTCTGTCAAGAATTGACAAAAAAGACACTCAAAACAGAACAAGACGTTGCTCTACATTTAGAATCATTCATTCGCAAGGAAGGCGGCACTATCGCTTTTCCTACCATTGTTGCTATGGGCAAGAACGCAGCCATTCCCCATCATAATACCTCCATCACACCACTCTCTCGCGGCTTCCTTCTCCTTGATTTTGGCGCGAGAGTAAACAGTTATTGCGCCGATATGTCTCGTATGGTCTTCTTAGGCAAACCCACCGTTGCTCAAGAAGAAATGTATTTCCTTCTCCTTGCTGCTCAAGAACAAGCCATTGCTGCCGTCAAAGAAAACGTAGCACTTTCCCGGCTTGATAAAATCGCTCGCCAGAAGCTTGGTAAATATGCCTCTACATTTAATCATGCTCTCGGTCACGGTATTGGTATCGAAGTTCATGAAGCGCCTGTCTTTTCAAAAGCAAAAACAACCATCCAACGCAACGTTCCATTCACTATCGAACCAGGAGTTTATTTTCCTGGAAAATATGGTTTACGAATTGAAGACACGCTGGTCTGGACTGGAACGAAAGTGGAGATTTTAACGAAAGCGCCGAAAGGATTGATAAGCATTCATTCATTTTGAAAAGAGATGGACATTAAAAAATTTACAGAAGAAGTTAAATTACCATTTTATGAAACATATAAGACCTCCGTTGAAGAAAAAGGATATTCTTTTGGATTAGGAAGAGGCAGAAATGCTCCTGACCAGGGATCGAGTCTTGAAGTCTATGTTCAATTAATCCCCGGAGGCGTAGAGTACATCACACCACAAACCCTGGCAGAGATTCAAGAATTAGTGGGACATGGAAAAATATTCAACGATTTTTATGTAAATGTGAGATTTATTGCCTCCGCATTTGCCCTAGTTGATGAGAAAGATTTTTAAGATAGCGCCATTTTTAACACAAAAGGTTTATAAATAAACCGTGGGGCTGTAGTGTAGCCTGGTCAGAGACAAGCTTGCTTGTAACTTTGAGGTTACTATCACTAATGGTTTGGGTGAGCCTTCGGCGATGACCGTAACAACAAAAAAACCATTGAACCCCGGTTCGAAGCGGCATGCAGAACCCCGCGTTCGGCGTGCCGCGATTGTCCGGGCAGCCCCACCTTTTTTACACACGAGGAAAATAACAATGACAGGATCAACCAAACGCTTCGGCGCCCGTTACGGAACAAAACCAAAGAAAAAATTTGACCAAATTGAAGGAGTACAACGTTCTCTTCACAAATGTCCTTCGTGCAGTAAAGTTGCTGTGAAACGTATTGCTATGGGCATTTGGCAATGCCGCAAATGTAATGTTAAATTCGCCGGAAAGGCGTATACTATCTAAAGGTGCACCATGTATTACGTATGCTTTGACTGTGGAAAAAAAGTAGAAGATGAATACACGCGGGCAAAAGTTCGTTGTCCTTATTGTGGTGGAAAGATCTTATACAAAGATCGCCGCACTGTTAATCACGTTAAAGCGCGTTAATTTTTTTTGGCTTTTTATAAATTATAGATTGGAGGTATCGTATGGCTACAACATCAAAAGTAAATCAACTCCAGTTACTCCAACAGAATCTACAAAATATTCTTCTCCAGAAGCAGCAAGTTGAATCTTCTCTTATCGAATTAACTTCCGCATCTGCTGAGCTGCAGCAAACTGATAGAGCCTATCGAATTGTTGGTAAGATCATGATTGCCTCTCCTAAAGAAACTCTTCTTGCAGACATCAACCAAAAGAAAGAAATCGCTGAATTACGTTTAAAAAATATCTCCCAACAAGAGGAGAACATAAAGAAAAACCTGGAGTCTCTTCAAAAAGAGGCCGTTCGTGAGTTAGACAGCAAAAATGGACAATAAACAAATTCAAGATGCCCTCGAACTTCTCCACCTGCTTTCGGAAGATGAAGATGCCGGCAAAGTGCTTCGTGAACGTCTCAATTCCATCATTACGCTACTCACCAGCAAAGCTCCTCTCGCCCTCGAAAAATCACTTCTGGAGTTAGAAGAATTAAATTCGCTCGATATTTCTTCTTATTTGCGCACCCAAGTCTGGGATGTTGTTAGTTTGTTAGAAAGCGGAAAGAGATAAAAATTAATATTCCCCTAAAGTATATTGCAACGTATTTTCTAATGATTCTTCTTTTTGTGGAACTCTAAAAACAGCAAGATTTGATTTACCATAATATTCCTTCGCTCTTCCGTAAAGATTTTCACCATCAACACTATGGCCACACAACACTCCTTTGTGATAAGCAACCCATTCTCCACAATATGATCCCAATTCTCCTTTTTCAAGATCAGTTTTAAAGCAAGAAATATTAACTGTCTCATTTATCCCTTTATCGGGAAACTGAGATAACCCTCCATGATCTAATAAGTATTCTCTTAAATCTTCACTTTTTTTAACCCTCACAAACCGAATCATTCTTTCCTCACCCTCATCTTCGATTTCAAGAAAAGATAATTGGGCACATAGAGAGTATCTCCATTTTCAGTTTTGATTTCCGTTTCAAGATAGCCAATCTTTTCCACCACTCCCGTAATCTCTCGAATGTCAATCTTTCTTCCTTCGTGGATCAGTTCGCGTTTTTGAATTACAACCCACGCCACAAAATTAGGAATAACATCTTTCAGTCCCACTAAAAATGTAAGGATTAACAACATTAACACTGCTCCCACGATCAGATAGAGAACCGTCGATGTAATTCCCAGATAATTCATAAAAAAGATAATTGTAACCAAGTAAATCATAAACGATGCCAGAGAACTAATCCATTTCTCCAGGTCGTGACTCATCCCTACTTTGCTCATCACTTTATTTAATTCCATTCCTTTCAAGACTTTGAAGACAATTTTCTTAATAATAATCCCCAGAGCAAAGCCAATGAACAGGATAACTACTCCTATCGTGATATCATAAAAATAAGATTGTGCTGTTTGAATAACTTGATTAACCATTCTACCCAAAAGTAGTAAGTTTGTATATAAAAGTTGCGGTTATTAGTACGTATTAAGTTCACGTCAGCGCCTCGCTGTTTCACTCACCCGTTCTTGAAGTGTTAATCAGTGAAAGAAGAGACGTTATTACTCCTGGAACGGGAACTAACTTTCTTCTTACGATAGACCCCGTTCGTGAAACTTTTGGGCGGAGGCGCTAGAACTAAATACGTACGGTTATTATTCTCTCAACTCTGCCACTTCCTGCAATTGGACCATCTTCCAGAACGCTCCTTTATTTTGTATCAACCGTTCATAACTTCCTTGCTCAACAACTCTTCCTTTATCCATCACTACGATCAAATTAGCTTTGCGAATTGTCGACAGTCGATGTGCGATAATAATCGTCGTCTTCTGTCCCGCAATTGAGAAAATTGACTTCTGAATATATTGTTCTGATTCCGAATCTAATGAAGATGTTGCCTCATCAAAAATATACATATCTGGACTCTTCAGCAGAACTCTCGCAATACTGACACGTTGTTTTTGCCCGCCCGATAGACGCACTCCTTTTTCTCCCACCATCGTATCATATCCTTTTGGAAATTCTAGAATAAAGTCATGGGCATGAGCTTTCTTAGCAGCGGCAATAATCTCTTCTCTCGTTGCTCCCGGCTTAGCAAAACGGATATTCTCCATAATGTTACGATTGAAGATCTCCACTTGTTGCGACACCACCGCAATCCTCTGTTTATAATCTTCAATCTTATAACTCTTAATATTTTTTCCATCAATAATAATTTCTCCCTCTGACACATCATAATTTCTCAGGAGAAGTTTAGCAACTGTGCTCTTTCCCGAACCAGATCGACCGACTAGGGCAACTATTTGCTGGGGCTTAATTTGTAGCGAGAATTTTTGCAAGACTTCTTTCTCTCCTCCATAGGAGAACATCACATTCTTGAATTCAATACGCCCTTCCAGCATCGAAACTGCCTGTGCGTCGGGAATATTGCTGACCGTCGCTTTTTCTTGAAGAAGATTTGTTAAGCGGTTAATTGATTCCATGGCATCACCGAGATAGCTGTAAAGTCTGCCAATACGATACAGTGACAGAAACGCCTTTTCCGTTAACGTATAGACTAACACTAAACTTCCTGCACTTAATCTCCCTTGCACGACGAGATACGAAGCAAAACCGAGCGTTGCTACTCTTCCTACATTGATTAAAATATCACGTAGAGTTAAGATCCGACTAGAATAATCGAAACGTGTTGTAGACATTTCTTCATATTCTGCAATAAGACGATCAAACTTCTTAATCTGCTGTTTTTCTTGGACATAATCTTTTACTGTAGATATATTAAACAGTGTTTCTCCCAATTCTCCTATTGCCTCATCATATTTGTAATGATACTGTCGACGTAACGGCTGCACTCTTTTTCCTTCGTAGATCGTAACTCCCAGAATGATTGGCACGAAAACGGCAAAGATCAGGGCAAGGATCCATTGTTCATACAACAACAATCCCACTGTCATTAGCAATTGCACTAATGTGGGTATAAACTCCTCGAACGTAAACCAAATTAGTTCCGCCAAACGGTGCGCTCCTTTCGAAATTTTAGAAACTTGTGCCCCCGTGTTAAACGCCTCATGATACCCAATATCTAATTCCAATAACTTCTTTTCTGCTTTTTGTAGTATTGTTTTCTCATACTGCAAATTCCAACGAAATGCCGCTTTCTTAGAAAAATACTCAATAATTTCTAAGACCACATAAGAAATAAAGATACCGCCAATTGCATATATTAGTTGAGTAATAACCGTTTTTCCCAAAACAAAATAATCAATAATAAATTTAAGCAGGATTACTGGGATAAATTTAATACTCTCATAAAACAAAGAGATCAAAAAACCAGTTCCTACGCCGTGCTTGATCTCTGGCACAATTCTCAGAATCTTCGTTGACCAGCTCTCCTCTTTCTTCATTATATTTTATATAAAGATTATCCCTATAAATAGTTTTGCTATAAGCTTTCACCAGCAAGATTTATCAACACCATCATCTTTTTTCCATAGATGTGGTGGTTAATCGCAGTTTTAATTGGAAGTGCCTGTTATGCTTTTTCTAACGTCATTGATAACTATTTCTCCAACAAACTCTTTCGTGACATTCCTTCACTTGTCTTCTATGCTTCTCTGTTTAACATCCTCTTTATTCCTCTCATCTTTTTTAAAGAAATTCCCTCATTTCCCGCTCTTGTCGAACTTCCTTATTTTATTATTCTTGGCTTCACTGGCGTAGCCTACCTCTTTCCCTATTACAAGGCGCTTCAGCATGATGACACTTCTATTGTTGTCTCTCTCTTCTCGTTTGGTAAAATTTTTGTTCCTTTCTTAGCCTTTTTTCTCGTTCATGAACGACTCTCTGTTTTTCAATATCTCGGCTTTATCATTATCATTATCAGCAGTGCTCTCTTAACTTTGAATAATCCTCAAAAATTACAGTTTAATGCCTCTCTTTATTATATGTTCATTGTCTCCATCCTAATCGCCATCGAAGGAGTCATCTACAAACATCTCTTTGCTTCTCTTTCTTGGGCAACGGGTTTAGTCTGGTCGTTGGTCTTTACGTTTATGTTTTCTCTCTTCCTCTTTCTTGTTCCTAAAAATCGTCGTAATATTATCTCTCAGGCTCATCACTTCAAACAGAATTTTCACTACTTTCTTATTGAAGAACTGGCTACGTTTGGTGGGACGGCATTCAAGACGTTGGCGATCACCACTGCCTCCCTCACTCTCGTAGAAGGGGTCATGTCTTTCCTTCCTTTCTTTGTCTTGGCCTATGCTCTTCTTTTTTCTACTTTATTCCCACATATTTTCAAAGAAAAAATTAAAGCTCGTGATCTCATCAAGAAAGGACTTCTCTTCATTTTAATGATTATTGGTGTGATTTTGTCTGTTCAATGATCCATAGTAGTATGATTCATAATTATTATAACCACCCATTATTCCTTGATGGTATGATTATCAAATCTTTTTTGAATTGTAATGAGCAAGACATTAAATCAAAGAAATTTAACATCTTTATTGGTATCAGTCTTGGAAACAAATACTTTTCAACAGAAAACACCAGAAAATATATCCTCTGGGCTTTGGAAAATACAAAAGATACTATTCTCGTTCTCATCGCCGATAAGATCCATGCCCTCAATTATGAAATCTTTAATGATTATACTCGCGAAAGAGCATTACAAGTAGCACTAAGAAAAGGAGAAGAAATAGAACGATTAATCCAAAAGCTTGTGCATAGCTTACCTAAAGATAAACAACCTCTTATTAAAATCTGTCGATGGGAAGTAAGTAATATGTCTCCTTGAGAAAATGAGGGCAGACCGCGGGTTCGGTCGATTTTTAGTTGTTCAATTTGCCGGATATTTGCTATGTACTCGAAGAAAATCGCCTATTAATTACTCGTATGATCGTCGTGCCTCACCC
>OBEQ011393459.1_pt1 | contig 57456 bp, 50 predicted proteins | sample 1670901 | NCBI WGS metagenome assembly OBEQ01 (sample SAMEA104232315, study PRJEB22302) | groundwater metagenome | biome: forest; feature: aquifer; material: groundwater | place: USA | collected 2011-08-07 | depth 5.4 m
ACGAATTGAAGAAGATATCGTTGAAAGAGGGCCTGACAACGAGATTGATGTTAGGCCTACGGCAGGAATTACCACCATAGAATTTGAACCCGGTTTAGTTAATCACATAAGGCCTTTTTTTGAAAAATAGTCTCTGAGGAGGCGCGCTAGAAAAGCGTGTGCAAGTTTAGTTTTCAGGAATGGCTTGTATTAGGAAAGGAGGTAACAGTGTCGAAAGAACGGCGTAAATTTAAGCGTTTTGATGCCTATATGAATGTCCAGTTTCGTTCGCAGGACAAAAGAGCGGACGAGGGAACTGGATTGAGCAAGGATCTGTCACGAGAAGGAATGAAAGTCAGCACAGATCATGCTTTGTCGGCAGGAGCTTTGGTGGATCTTGAAATTCACTTACCCGATGACGCACGCCCGGTGCATACCACAGGGAAAGTAATGTGGTCAAAAGCAGGCGGTAGCGAGGAGGGAGGGTATGAGTCAGGAGTATGTTTTCTTCTGATTGATCCGGTTGATAAATTTCGGGTCCTTGATTATGCCTACAACTATTGGCTCGAAACGAAGGTAAATGATTTCTCAGATCCGGAAGAACTTTCTGAGCTTGCCTAATTTTCAAAATCCTTGTTGTGATATTTTTGTGATATTTGGGTCAATACATTTAAAAAGTATTCTTTAAATCCTCAAGAACACTCCAAAAATTAACTAACCAAAAGATAGCTTCAAGTATCAAATGTCAAAACAGTACATACTTGCTATTGATCAGGGCACAACGGGAAGTAGAGCTATCTTGTACGATGTAAGCGGCAGTGTTAAAGCTTCTGCATATCAAGAATTTTCTCAACATTATCCGAAACCGGGATGGGTGGAGCATGATGCTTTAGAAATACTTGATTCTGTCCGCCGAGTAATTCGACAAGCGATTGTTAAAGCCGGGATTTCAGGCAAACAGATTGCGGCAATCGGAATTGCAAATCAACGCGAGACCACCGTTTTGTGGGATCGAAATACGGGAAAACCGCTTTTCCGCGCGATTGTTTGGCAAGACCGCCGAACAGATGGAATGTGCCAAGCGCTCAAAAAACAAGGCCACGAAACAGAATTTTCAAAGAAAACGGGGCTCTTGCTTGATCCTTATTTTTCGGGAACAAAGTTAAGATGGTACCTTGACAACCATTCGTTGCTTAGACGAAAAGCTCGTTCAGGTTCTGTTTGTTTTGGTACCATTGATAGCTGGCTTTTGTTTCATCTAAGCGGCAAAACAGTCCATGCCACCGATTTTACCAATGCCTCAAGGACACTTCTCTTTGATATTAAACGCAAAAAGTGGGATTCAGGACTCTGTAAAATACTTCATGTACCCTTAAGCATTCTACCCCAAGCAAAACCTTCCAACAGTTTGTTTGGTGCAACTAGAAAATTTCTCCCGCTTCCGGATGGAATTCCAATTCATGCGTTAATGGGAGATCAACAAGCCGCACTGTTCGGTCAAGGATGCTATAACGCAGGGGATAGCAAAAATACTTATGGAACTGGCTGTTTCATGCTTCTTAACCTAGGTTCTCATTTTCGAAGTTCACATTCAGGACTTTTAACGACTTTAGCCTGCAATGAAAAAGGAAAGCCGATTTATGCGCTGGAAGGCTCCGTTTTTATCGGAGGAGCTGCGATACAGTGGCTTCGCGATGGTTTAAAAGTAATTCAGAAAGCAAGCGAAACAGAGCCAATTGCACGGAAAACTTTTCAATCAAATGAAGTGGTCGTGGTGCCTGCTTTTACGGGTCTCGGGGCCCCTCATTGGCGAGCAGATGTTCGTGGTGCGATTTTTGGAATTACACGCGGGACAACGCGAGAAATGATTATTAAAGCTACTTTGGATTCGATCGCCTTTCAAGTTAAGGACGTGTTTGATCTGATGAAGCGAGAGGGCGGTGTTCGAATTCCTACGCTCAAAGTAGATGGCGGTGCCAGTAAAAATCGTTACCTCATGCAATTCCAAGCTGATCTGCTTAACGTTCCGGTTCTGGCCTCCAGCCTCAGCGAATCTACTGCTTGGGGAGCTGCCAAGCTTGCAGGCTGCGCTTTTGGGTTTTGGCCTAATCTTAGGCGGTTAGATCAAAAAACCCACTATGAAACTTTCAAACCCAGGGCAACAGACAGAAAGCGTAAGATTTTTCTAGAACAGTGGAAAAGCGCAATCCAGCGCTTGATTGCCTGACCCCATTTTAGCCCCTCCTCTTTATAATTCCACTAAAGTAGCCGATAATTAAAAAATAAGAGTTTGTTAGCCTTGTTAAAATAAGGAGTAAAAATGCCGTTTGGTTTCTTTCAGTTTTGGAAAAAAACTGAAGCAAAAAGCAAAATCCCCATTTCTGAAATTCCTCTTTTTTCTCAACTTGGTCCCGCCGAGTTAGAACTGATTGAAAGCAAAATCAGACGAGTAGAGTATAAAAGGGGAGATATTGTTTATCGAGTTGGTGAAAAAGCTGAAGCTTTTTACATGATTCTTTTGGGCAGATTTCGAGTGATAAGTTCGAAAGGAGATACTTTGACCGTGCTTTCACAAGGAGATTATTTTGGTGAAAGTTCAATTTTACTCGGGCGCGATCATAGCGCTACTGTGGAAGCTAAAAATGATGGCTTGGTGCTAAAGATTGACAAGAAAGATTTTCAAAATTTACTAGGTCAGATCCCATCTCTCTCACTCCATTTGAGCCGTACTTTAGGGCATCGTCTCACGGCCGGAGCAACGCGCACAGAAATTTCGAAAACCAAAATTGTTTCCATCTGTGACTACGAACTTGATTTTGAAAAAACGCTTTTCGTCTCCAACTTAGCGGCGATGCTTGGTACGAAAAGCAAAAAGAAGACGATTGTCCTGGGGCTTGAGTCGCGAGATGAAAATCGTTTCCTGGCCAGAACAAATAAAAAACTTTCCTTGGTTGATTTTCAAACGACTACTTCGCAGGAAATTCAAAAATTAATTCAGGAAGAAAACGAAGCTTTTCATTTCTTGCGTGTTGGAAATGGGGTACAGGGTAGAGAGGCTGAAACTGGAATAGCTTCATTGATTTCATTTCTCCTTGATCAGTACGATTTTATTCTTCTGGACCTTCCGACAGAATTTAATGATATTGGTGTTAAGGCATTGCAACAATCAGATTTCATTTATTTTCTGGTCGGAGAAGACAATAGATCCTCTTCTAAGACCTTGTCATTTTTGAAAGAATTTCGAACATCATTTGGGTTTACGACTGACGAAATCCGGTTCATTCTTTGCGAACAGCGTGAGACAACTCCGGCTACAGAATCTATCTATCCAAAAAAGCCTTCCCCGTTCTCAGTTTTTAGCGTTCTCCCTTACGAGAAGGAACTTTATTTAAATCGAGGGGGAAACACTGCGCCATTTATTTTAGAAAATCCGGACAGCCCATATACCCGAACAATTCGATTTCTCACTCGGGAGTTGACCGGAAAATTGGTCGGTCTTGTTTTGGGAAGCGGTGCTGCTTTTGGATTTGCCCATGTGGGGGTCTTACGTGTTCTGGAACGCGAACAAATTCCCGTAGACATTATTGCAGGTTCTTCGATAGGAGCATTGATTGGAGGTATGTGGGCTGCAGGAATAAATTCAAAAAAACTCGAAGAAATTGCTTTAGGATTGGATGAAAAAACAACTTTTTTTAAATTGATTGGTTTTCGCGATCTTTCAATGCCTCATCACGGATTTTTTAAAGGGGACCAAGTGAGCCGCTTTTTAAGAACTTATATGGACCGGAAAACATTTCGGATGCTTCATGTACCGGTGAAAATTGCCGCTACCAACATGTTCACAGGTGAAGAAGTGGTTTTTGATGAAGGAGATGTTGTTGATGCAATCCGAGCAAGCATTTCCATTCCTGGAATTTTTCGCCCCGCTAAGTGGCGTGATGAATTTCTGATTGACGGGGGAGTCGTTGATCCACTTCCTGTAAAGATATTGAATCGTTACGGGGTTAAAAAGATCATCGCGGTCAATGTTCTTTCAGCGGCTGAGGATCACATTCAACGCCAAGAGTTTTACGAAGCTAAAAAAGCTCAAGCGGAAGAGCTTCTGAAGAAAAAGAACATTGTGGTTCGAGCTTGGGCCGCGTTAGGTAGCCGAATCGAAAAAAGATTCCAAGCAAATATTTTTAACGTTTTGATGAATACAATCCAATTTCTTGAATATGGAATCGCCGAGTCAGCTTCGGCAGGCGCAGATGTTGTAATCCATCCTGTCCGCACGGATGCCCATTGGGCTGAGTTTTACTCAGTCGCTAAGTTCATTCAGCGGGGGGAAGAGAAGACGATAGAAAAGCTTGCAGAGATTAAGCGATTGGTTGATGAAGGCCCTTAAGAGCTAAGAATCGTTTGACACTTATTTTTTACTATGTTAGACTCATTAAGTTTTGATAAACAAACAACTTAGAAGATTTAGTGACCTTGTTTTCTATAAGATTAATCTCCTTAACTCAGGCCTTGCTTAGAATGAAGGCCTTTTTTATTTTGAAGCAGGATCTATGAAATCAGTTGTTATTGTTGATTGGGTTCCAACTCCTCAGGGAAACCTAGACAATCGAAAGAAGGCGTATCATTTATATCAACTAATAGCCATTATCCTGCTTGGATTTTTTTCTATGGGTGCCTGGTGGGGAGGAGGGAAGGCTAAAAAAGAAAAGCAGCCTTCGCAAACGACCTTAGATACTGAGAAAAGTCTTATTCCATCAGAATCAAAATCTGAACTGCAGAATAAAACAGAAGCACAAGATTCTAACGTTAAACCAACAGAGCCTCAAATCGGATCTACTGTCAAGCAGACGTCAGACAACGTAGAAAAAAAAGTACCAGTCGAAGGATCTTCGGAACCGGTAGCAACAGGCCGTCAGAAAGAAGAAGTAGAGAAAATTCAAGGTGAACTTAAAGAAATTATTCACCGAACCCAGCAGCTGCAAGATCAAGTGAAGAATAACCGATCTGAAATTCAGCAGATTTTGCAGCGCGCTCAGATCCATGAACAGATTTTGCGCAGCATTACACTTCCTCCTTCTGTACCGACTCGGCAGCAAATTGACGCTGAAGAGATTGTGAGACGTGAAAAATTAAGGTTGATTGCTGTACAAACAAAACAAACCCAAGATCAACTTCGCGTGATTCAGCAGGCGCGTTCTTTTAAGGCATCTTCCGTTGCTCCGAGCGACACTAAAACCTCAAAAACTTCTTGAACCTTCCGTGAACGAACGGAACTTAGTCGATTTACTTTTAAATCAAGCCAAACAATCTCCTACGCAAGTTGCTCTTCGCGTTAAACGAAAAGGTGTCTATTTAGACATTGCTTGGAAAACATTTTGTCGGTATGTAATTCAAGTCGCTCTCGCGTTACACCAGTTTGGGATTAAAAAGGAAGACCGGGTAGCAATTCTGTCTGAGAATCGTCCCGAATGGGCTTATGCTGATTTAGGAATTCTTTCTGTGGGTGGAATTGTGGTCCCGATTTATCCGACCTCATCTCCAAGAGAGATCGAACACGTGCTGCTTCATTGTGAAGCAAATTTTATATTTGTTTCTACAGCAGAGCAGTTAGGCAGGGTTAAGTCACTCGGAAAAGCGCTTGAGAAGATTAAAATAATTGTACTCTTTGATCCCATTTCTAAAGAGGGAAATATTGTAAGCTCCTTCGAAGATTTCATTCAATCAGTCCGTCCTGAAGAAGAATCAAATCAAGCGCTATTCAATTCGCTTGTAAGTCAAGTGGGCTTGGACGATTTAGCGACCATTATTTATACGTCAGGCACAACCGGTCCTCCCAAGGGAGTGATGCTTTCCCACCGAAATTTTTTGGTAAATTGTTACGACGCTAAAGAAGCCTTGCCATTAGAAAGGGCTGACCTTTTGCTATCGTTTCTCCCGTTGAGCCATGTGTTTGAACGTATGGCCGGTTATTATTTGAGTTTACTTTGCGGATCTGCAATCGCTTATGCAGAAAACATGAATACAGTTCCTGAGAATTTGGTAGAAGTGCACCCCACGATTACTTGCGGTGTCCCAAGATTTTTTGAAAAAATGTATGCTCGGGTTCAAATCGAAGTTGAAAAAAGCAGCTTTCCACACAAGGCTATTTTTCAATGGGCAATCAAAGTAGGCAATCAAAGCAGCCATTTTCAAATCGAAAAAAAGCAGCTTCCGATTTTTTTATTGTTTCAGAGATTCTTTGCACAAAAGTTGGTTTATTCCAAAATTTATAAGAAGCTGGGCGGACGTCTCCGTTGTTTTGTTTCGGGGGGTGCGCCGTTAGCAAAGGAACTTGCAGAATTTTTTTATTCGGTAGGAGTTTTAATTTTAGAGGGCTATGGATTAACTGAGACATCCCCAGTTATTGCGGTTAACCGCTGGGAACATTTTAAGTTCGGATCCGTAGGTCTTCCGCTTCGAAACGTTGAGACGAAAATTGCCGAGGACGGCGAAATCGTTGTCCGCGGACCCTCTGTGATGAGTGGTTATTACAAGGATGAGGCAGCAACAAGAGAAGTTCTTCAGAACGGTTGGTTTCGAACAGGGGATCTGGGTAGAATTGATTCCGACGGCTTTCTTTTTATTACGGGTCGCAAAAAAGACATTATTAAGACTTCCGGCGGCAAGATGATCTCTCCTCAGAATATTGAAAATCTAATTTTAACAGATCTAGTATTTTCGCAATTTATCATTGTTGGAGATAAGCGTAAGTTTATTACAGCACTCGTTGTCCCTAATTTTGACCAACTTAAGTTAATTTTAAAAAAGCGAGTAGATATGGTGGAGGAAATGACTCCTCAGGAGTTGATTCAGAATCCAGCCGTTCACGAAATCATTCGTGAACGAATCGAGGCGCATACAAAAGATTTGGCCTCATATGAAAAGATTAAGTATTTTACGTTGCTAGCAAAGGAATTTTCTCAAGAAAAAGGGGAGATGACTTTGACACTTAAGATTAAACGCGCTATGGTTCAAGAGCATTTTCGTGAGGCGGTTGAACGAATGTACCAAGAAACCGAAAAACAGGATGATGAAGGAAGAAACAGGATATTTTTCGTCCTTTGACGGAACCAAACTTTTTTATCGGGCTTGGGATAAAAATTCCAAGGATTGCCTGATCATTGTTCATGGGATCGGAGAACATTCCGCCCGCTATCAAGATTTGGCCAGCGCTTTGAATGATCTACCGATTTCCACGTTTGCGTTCGATTCTAGAGGGCACGGACGGTCTGAGGGGGATCGAGTTTTTGTGGAGTCATTCCGTCAATTTATCGATGACGTTTATAGCTTTCGTTCTTTTATAGAATCTAAAAATCATACTTCTGAAAAACGCAGCTTTTTTCTGATGGGTCAAAGTTTGGGAGGTTTGATTGCAACTTCTGTTGTGTTAGAGAATCAGCTGATTTGGAAAGGTCTTATTTTAACCTCACCTTTTTTTGCCGTTGCAACGGCCCATCCGCTGCTTATGTTTGCCGCAATCCTAATCAATATTTGCTTTCCAAGAAAAATTTGGAACAATCCGATAAAGCCATTGTATTTATCGCACGAATCCGAGGAAGTTAAAAAGTACATAACCGATCCACTGATTCAAAGAAAAATTACTGGGCGATTGGCTTTTGAAATGTTTCAAGCCTGTTCGGTAGCTTCCCGCCACGCTAAAGAAATTTCAATTCCAGTTCTGATTTTGGCCTCCGGAGATGATAGAATTGTTTCCCTTAAGGCCACGCAGCGTTTTTATAATAAAATGGTTTCACCCCAAAAAAGCATGAAAATATTTGACTCTTGTTATCATGAGTTGCTTCATGAGAAGGAAAGGCATGAAGTGATTCAGATGATTAAGGATTTTTTAGTCTATCAGGGCCGGTCCTAATTGTCATAAATGTACAGGCAAATAATAATAGAAAATTGGGACTGTGCCCATTACCATAAATAAGTGCTAGAGCTTCAATTTGAAAATGGGCCGGTAGTTCAGTTGGGAGAACGCCACATTCGCATTGTGGAGGTCAGGGGTTCAACTCCCCTCCGGTCCACCATTTTTTTAAATAAATCACGATGAAGACGAAAAAAACTTTACAAATTGGACTCGGCCAAATTAATCCTACAGTAGGAGATTTTTCTGCAAACACGCTGAAGATTTGTTCTTATATTGAAGCGGCGGAAGCTCAAAAGCTAGATCTAGTTATCTTTCCGGAGTTGGCAATCTGTGGCTATCCGGTTTTGGATTTGGCAAATAAAAGCGGTTTTGTAGAAAAAAATTTAAAAGCACTCAAGCAAATTACGGCTTCAACTAAAAAGAAGCATATTACGGTTGTGGTTGGTTTTATTGATTCAGCTCAAGGCGGAGACAAAAAAAATTACAATGCGCTTGCCGTCATCAAGAACGGAAAAATTCTTCAAAAGCAATACAAGACACTTTTACCGACGTACGATGTATTTTTAGAAGAAATTTTCTTCTCACCAGCAAAAACCCAAAATATATTTCCACTGAAACATATTCGTTTTGGAACAAGTATTTGCGAAGATATTTGGGACGACCAGTACGACATCAAACCTGCGAAAGTTTTAGCCCGAAAAGGCGCTAAAGTTTTGATCAATATTTCAGCATCGCCCTATCACAAAGAACAGATTTTAGTGCGTAATCAGGTCATTTTGAGAAAAGCCAGGGAGTACGGCCTTTGGATCATTTACGTCAATCAAGTTGGCGGGCAGGATGATCTTATTTTTGATGGTCGTAGCTTCATTTGTGATCCCAAAGGGCGTATCCGGTTTGAAGCGGATGCTTTTCGTGAAGCACTTTACCGGGTTTCACTTGACTTACATTCGCAAGATAATTTTGGACCCGTTACAGATAGAAACGATGTTACCAAAGAAATATATCAAGCGCTTGTATTAGGACTTTGTGATTACGTCAAAAAAAATAGATTCAAGAAAGTGTTAATTGGATTAAGCGGGGGCGTGGATTCTGCTTTGGTTGCAACGATCGCTCGAGATGCTTTAGGGCCCCAAGCGGTTATTGGCGTCGCGATGCCGGGCCCTTATTCTTCTTCGCACAGCTTGAAGGATGCCGAAGAGTTAGCCAAACGATTGGGGATTGAGTTTCGTATACGACCCATCCGTTCGATTTATCGAAACTTTATTAGTGAAGCAGTCCAGGAAAAGTTGAAAAGACGGATCAAACCCGCTGAAAGAAAATCAATCACCGTTGCCATGGAAAATTTGCAGGCCCGTATCCGCGGGCTTGAACTGATGTATCTTTCCAATGATGAAGGAGCTCTCTTGCTAACCACTGGAAATAAATCAGAGCTGGCGATGGGATATAGCACGCTTTATGGCGACATGTGCGGCGGTTTGTCGGTTATAGGCGATGTGTATAAAACAGAGGTGTATCGGCTTGCTCATTACCGGAATTCTATTTCAAAAGTAATTCCTGATTCTACTTTAAAGAAAGCGCCTTCAGCAGAACTCCGTCCAAACCAGAAAGATCAAGATTCGCTTCCGCCTTATTCCGTTTTGGATCAAATCCTTCATCTTTATATTGAAAAAAATAAAAGTTTTCAGGAAATTTGTAAGAAACTTGCCCCAAAGCGTATCTCGGCTAATACCATCAAGTGTGTTCTCAAGGCTGTGGATCACAATGAATATAAAAGACGTCAACTGCCCCCAGCCCTTCGAATTACTGAAAAAGCGTGGTTCGGAAGGCGCATGCCAATCACGAATCGTTTTGAAGAATAATTTTAACCGTGATTGCCGTTGGTATTCCAAAAGAAATCAAACCCGGAGAAAGAAGGGTCAGCTTAACCCCTGAGGGAGTAAAAAAACTCACTGGCCATCAGACTCAAGTTTTTGTTGAAAAAAATGCAGGAGTCTTATCCGGTTTTTCAGATCGTGAATATGAAAAAGCGGGAGCTTTCTTAGTAGAAGGAAAGGAAAAACTTTGGGCAAAAGCGGTCTTGATTAAGAAAGTAAAAGAGCCGATTTCAAATGAATTTAAACTATTTAAACCGCATCACATCATCTTTACCTATTTACATCTCGCATCCCCTTCAGAACGTCCGTTAATAGACAGACTGATTCACAGCCAAGCAACGGCCATTGCTTATGAAACAATTGAAAAGAATGGGGAAACGCCGCTTTTAAAACCTATGAGTGAGGTAGCAGGTGTTTTGGCGGCTTATTTCGCTGGCATTTTCAAAAACCATGTTCAAATCAAAGGAACGAAAATTTCAGGTTTAGATATTGCAAAATCCATTATGGAAAAACTTGCCAGTGAATACCCTAAAACGCCTAAAAGTCTTCCTTTGGGCAAAGTCGCTGTTTTGGGCGGTGGCCGTGTCGGTAAGGAAGCTGCTCGAATGGCATGTGCTATGGGTGGCGAAGTATTCTTGAGTGAGATTTCTGAAGAGAAGAGAAAAGAACTGGAAAAGCAATTTCAATCAAGCGGTTTTAAAATTGACTTGATCAATCCACAAGATACTGAAAATTATGAAGAAGTTTTAACCTCCTCAGAAATTATTATTGCCGCAGTACATTCAGCAGGGAAAAGAGCTCCCATCGTTATCGATCCTGCTCTTCTAGGCAAAATCAGCAAGCACAAAAAGAAAATTATCTTAGATATTGCCATTGACCAAGGCGGGAATGTTGCTGAATCACATCCGACCGATTACGAACAGCCGTTGTATCTGGATTCCTCTAAAAATCTTCGTTTTTCGGTGACCAATATACCGTCTCTCTGCGGTCGAGGGGCCTCCCTTGCCCTTGAAAAAGTGTCATTAGAGTACACGATAGCTCTTTCGAGAGGTCTTGACGAAGCGATAGGGTGTTACCCTGAACTTAGAAGCGGAATTAATGTTTTGAGGGGGATCGTTACACACCCCGCTATTCAAGAGGCCCATCAACTAGGGCAATTTTCATAGTAATACATCTACTGGACGCTTGAATTGTATAGTGCTAAAATTTAAGTAGCTAAGGAGTCAAAATAGATGAAAACAAGAGCGCTTGTATTTATAGTTATAATGATTGGGTTTGTGGGCTGCACAGGGTCATCCAAATCAGTTCAAAAAATAGCAAAGCCAGTCGATCAAACAGCCGCAGAGATTGTGAAGGTTCGTGAAATAAAAAGCCAAGGCGAAACTGTGGCTGTTTTATCACCGTCTGATCCAAAACAGTTGAAAATTAAGTTTTAATTGTGTTAGAGCATCCCGTATTTTCTAGCCTCGTCAAGACCTGCTTAGGCACCTTTCAAATTGTTGCGAGCGATCGAGGTTTGATTCAGATTAATTTTCCAAAACATCATAAAGCCGTTTTGCATCATTCGGAGACCCCGCATCGAACAAAAAAGATCTTAGAGTCGGGGAAGCGCTTTCTATTACATTTTCTTTCAAGACAAGGATATCGCAGCAGTAATGTTCCAATTGACTGGAGTGTCTTTGGAAACTTTGATCGTCAGGTGCTTGAAAATTTAAGAAAAGTTCCGTCAGGAGCAACTGTCAGTTATATTGAACTTGCAAGGCGATCAAACGCTCCACGCGCCGCACGAGCCGTTGGCAACGCATTAAACCGAAATCCAATTCCAATTTTAATTCCGTGCCACCGGGTAGTTCGGAAAGACCAATCGCTTGGAGGTTACGCAGGTGGAATTCGTTGGAAACAAACACTTTTAAAATTAGAACAGAATAATTGAACTCAAAACAACTAGCCCTTCTCGCACGTTCGGCTTCTGAAGATAAAAAAGGATTCGATCCTTTAATCTTAGACATTCGGAAGCTAACAGACCTTGCCGATTTTTTTGTCTTAGTTCACGGCACTTCTGATCGCCACGTCCGGACCCTCGCAGATGCGGTTGTGGAGCAGCTTCTCGCTAAAAAAACAAAGCCTCTTCATGTGGAAGGAAGAAATCAAGCAACGTGGATATTGTTGGATTACGGAGCGGTGATGGTCCATGTCTTTCATCATGAAACGAGAAAATTTTATAATTTAGAACGGCTTTGGGGTGATGCCAAAATTGTTGGAGCTGACCATCAGCATGAAAAACAAGTTAAAAGAACTCGTCAATCACGCACTTCCTAGTATCCTTACAGAGCTTAAACTTTCTGATCTTAAGCCAGAGAGTGTAGGCTATGAAGTTGAACTTCCAAAGGTAAAGACGCATGGAGATCTCTCAATTAATCTGGCATTTCAGTTGGGCCGCGTTTTAAAAAAAAATCCACTTGAAGTTGCTACGGGCTGTCAAAAGATTCTCCAAAAAATTGTTAAAGAGAATCGTTCTTGGCAAAAATGGGTTAAAGAAATCACGGTTGAAAAACCGGGTTTTATTAATTTTAAATTAACAGACAACTCTATTACAATCCAACTTCTTGAAATTGCACAACAAGATCAAAATTATGGCAGATCCAACGTATGTGCAGGCGTAAAAGCGCTAATTGAATTTGTAAGCGCTAATCCAACTGGTCCGCTAACCATTGCGCATGGTCGCCAAGCGGCTATTGGAGACACCCTCGCACGGATTTTGGAAGCAGTTGGCTATCAGGTTCATAAAGAATTTTATTTGAATGACGCAGGACGTCAGATTCGTTTATTGGGACAAAGTCTTTGGGTTCGTTACCAAGAGTTGTGCGGGAGGAAAGCATCTCTTCCTGAAGAAGGTTATCAAGGGGACTATTTAGTTGATATTGCCAAACTGCTTAAAAAAGAAAAAGGCGAATCGCTTTTGAAGCTTGAAGAAACAAAAGTTTTAGAAATAACCACCGCTTATGCGGTTGAATCAATTTTGGCGGGTATTAAAAAAGATTTGGCGGATGCGAGGATTGTATTTGATGAATATTTTAGCGAAAGCGTTCTTTATAAGAAAAAACTTGTCGAGCAAGCCTTGGAAACTTTGCGTAAGAAAAATTTTTTATATGAGGCCGAAGGCGCCCTTTGGTTTAGATCCACACAGTTTGGAGACGACAAAGACAGAGTCCTTAGAAAGACGACGGGGGAATACACTTATTTGTCACCTGATATCGCTTACCATCAATGGAAATTTGAGAGGGGATTTCAAAAATTAATTAATTTGTGGGGCCCCGACCATCATGGCTACGTCCCCCGTCTAAAAGCTGCTTGCGAAGCGTTAGGTTATTCATCGAAACAACTACATATTTTAATCGTTCAACTTGCAACGCTTTACCGAAATGGGGTGCCTGTTCGAATGTCAACCCGGGCAGGGGAATTTATTACCTTAAGAGAATTAATGGATGAAGTAGGCGTTGATGCGACCCGTTTTTTCTTTTTGATGCGCAAGGTTGAAAGCCATCTTGATTTTGACCTGGAACTTGCAAAACAAAAATCAGACGACAATCCAGTTTATTATCTGCAGTATGCACACGCCCGGATTTCGAGCATCTTGAACTATGCGGATCGCAGCGTTGAACACGATTCAGATTTATCGCTGATTCGCGAAGATGAAGCTTTTGATTTAATTAAAAAGATGTCGGAATATCCCGAGATACTCAGGCAAGCTGCCGAGCATCTTGAACCTTATCGCGTTGTGGATTATTTAAGAGAATTGGCAGCTCTTTTTCATAAGTTTTATGCCTTGCACCGGATTGTGAGTGATGATGAACCCTTAACCAAAGCCCGCCTTTTCTTCACCGATTGTGTCCGGTTAGTCCTTCGGAACGGTTTGAATGTCCTAGGGGTTTCATCGCCCAACAAAATGTAATGTCGAAACGCGTTCTTTTTGTGGTTGGTCCGACAGGCTGCGGAAAATCTAAACTGGCATTGGCACTTGCCAGGAAAATAAATGGAGAAATTATTTCGTGTGATTCCATGCAAGTCTATCGAAAGATGGACATCGGAACTGCAAAACCCACTAAAAAAGAACAGAAATTGGTTCCGCATCATCTCATCAATCTTATATCGACGCGTACGGAATGCTCCGCACTTAAACATTGCCATCTTACGTTAACAACGATCGATACAATTTTAGCAAGAAGACGAACCCCAATCGTTGTAGGGGGTTCGGGTTTGTATTTTAAGGCTCTTGTGGATGGTTTAGTTCCTCAGCCCGGTAAACAGGCAAAGATTCGCAAAAGACTTGAAAATTTGGGAGAGCTTAAAGGGACGGAGCATTTGTACTTGCAGCTTAAAAAGATGAATCCAGAACGGGCTCAAGAGCTTCATCCAAATGATCAACGCAGAATCATTCGCGCGCTTGAAATTCTAGAATTTTCAAAACGATCGCAAAGCAGTTTGCAGCAAAGAACAGAGAGCTTGAGCTCAAAAGGAATTGAACCCGTTGTTTTTGGTTTATTGCGTGATCGGGCAGAGCTTTATGAACGAATTGAAAAGCGCGTAGATCAAATGTTTCAGGAAGGTTGGATTGATGAAGTGAAAAGCATTAAACGCGTGGGTTTATCGAAAACAGCAAAAGCCGCCATAGGTTACAAAGAAATTTTAGAATATTTGGAAGGGAAACAAAATTTAGAAGAAATAAACATTGAGATAAAAAAAAGAACACGGCATTTAGCTAAAAAACAAATGACTTGGTTTAGGAAAGATAAAAGGATCCATTGGATTCATATTTCAGGCAATGGGTTTGTGCCTGACGCTGTACAAATGGTTGTTAAAAGTTGGAAAAACTGAGGTTGATTTGTGCCGCGTGACAAAGCGTTTCTTGTTGTAATTTCAAGAAAAGGTGTTCGGAAAGGATCCTTTGAAGAAAGTTTTGAAGAGCTTTCCGAATTAACTCGTTCAGCTGGCGGAATAATCGTAGGTTCGGTAGCTGCATCGATTGAACGGCCAACTTCAAATTTTTTTATTTCAAGCGGAAAGCTAGATGAAATTCGAATCAAAGCAGCCAGAGCAAGGTCAAATGTTCTTATTTTTAATGTTGATTTATCTCCAGTCCAAGGACGAAACATTGAAGCAGCAACAGGAATTCGAGCTGTAGATCGAACAGGGCTTATCATTGATATTTTTGCCAGACGTGCCCGGTCGCATGCAGGACGTTTGCAAGTAGAGCTTGCACAATTAATTTATTTCTTGCCACGCCTTGTTGGACAAGGTGTGATTATGTCGCGTACAGGCGGCGGTATTGGAACGCGCGGACCCGGAGAACAAAAATTGGAAGTGGACCGCCGAAAAATTAGGGACCGAATTGGACGCGTTCGAAAAGAGCTTGAAAAATTAAGAGTCCACCAAAGCATCATCCGAAAGCGAAGACAGCGTCAGGCTTTCCCGCTGGTGGCTATTGTTGGTTATACAAATGCTGGCAAAAGCTCACTTTTAAATGTCCTGACGAAAGCAGATGCTTTTGTTGAGGACAAATTGTTTGCGACATTGGATCCTACCACAAGGATTTTGTCTGTTCCTGGTAGGAAACCCGTCTTGCTGGTAGACACAGTAGGTTTTCTCACGGATTTACCGCATTCACTCATAGAAGCCTTTAAAGCCACGCTGGATGAAGTAACAGAAGCAGATATTTTGATCCACGTTTTAGATATCGTCAATCCTTCTTGGAATTCCCAATTCCAAGCGGTTTGCAAAGTTCTGGAAGAGTTGAAGGCTCATAAAAAACCAACGATTTTAGCCCTAAATAAAATTGATTTAATGGACGAAACACAAGTGCAACAGTTTACTGAAAGGTTTCCGGACGGGGTTCCTATCTCAGCACGGCAAAAGCTCTGTTTAGGTCATTTAGTGGAGAAAATTCATAGCTTAATTACGGAAAATAAAATAGGTCATTATGAATCGACCCATAGCACTTCTTACTGATTTTGGTTTGAAAGACCACTACGTCGGGTCGTTAAAAGCCGTTATTTTAGACATCAATCCCAGAGCTACTATTTTTGATATTACGCACGATGTCCGCCCTCAGAACATTCGCGAAGGAGCTTTTGTTTTACATTCTGTTTATTCTGTTTTACCGAAGGGCACTATTGTAGTTGTTGTAATAGATCCCGGCGTGGGAAGCATGCGGCAGGCCCTTTGCATTAAGACATCCCGCGGTTTTTTAATTGGTCCAAACAACGGTCTCTTTAGCATGGTATTGCGGGATGAAGTGAGGTATGAGCCGCGTGCTATCGTGAATGATCGTTATTTTCATAAACCCGTGAGTTCTACTTTCCATGGTCGGGATGTATTTTCGCCTTCTGCTGCCTGGTTGAGCAAAAAAGACATCTTTAAATCTTTTGGGCCGATTGTTTACAAGTTACATTCACTTCAAATCCCAAAAGCTTTCCGGACGGATCATTCGGTAAAAGGGGAGATTATTCACATTGATCACTTTGGAAACGCCATGACTAATATTTCTAAGACAAAATTTCCGAGCCTTGCAAAAACAAAAGATACTTTTGTTGTCATTAAGGGAAAACAGCATGCATCATTTAAGTCATTTTTCAGTGCTGGAAACCGGGGTGCCCTAATTGCAGTTTGGAATAGTAATCATCTTTTAGAGCTTGCAGTGAAGGATGATTCAGCTGAAAAGCTTTACGGACTTAAAATTGGAGATTCTGCCGTAGTCCGCCTGCCTTACTAAAGATCATAAGGTTAGCATTGTGCCCAAAAAAAATAAGCTAAAATCAAATTTTAAGAAGATAACCACTGATTTAATTTATCACGCCACGATTTTTGATTTAAAAAAAGTAACGATGCGTGCGCCAGACGGCCATCTTTTCCGTCACGAAGTTGTTTTCCATCCAGGCGCAGCTGTTATTGTGCCGATTTTGAAAGGTAGTCGTTTTGTTTTGATTAAACAATATCGAGCGGCAACTAACTGCATGCTTTGGGAGTTTCCTGCCGGAACGCTTGAAATCGGCGAGGCGCCGCTGGCTTGTGCTAAAAGGGAAATTATAGAAGAAACAGGATTTGAAGCCAGAAAATGGCACAAACTAGTCTCGTTTTACCCGGCTCCTGGAATTTCTACGGAATTCATGCATATATTTTTAGCTTCTGATTTGATTCCAAGGCCGATTAAATTAGACAAAGATGAATTTATCGAAGTGGAAATAGTTCCTTTTAAGCGTTTACAAAAAATGGTTTTGGATGGTACGATACTCGACGCGAAAACGATGCTTGGGTTTTTTTATTATTGTCAAAAATATAGAAAGGCAAATAAATAAAGCAGGATTGCCATTCAGCCGATAAGAAAGTAAAAGATATGGGAAAACACATAGCGATTGTTGATGATGAAATAGATAGTGCTGAGACTGCCAGATTTAGACTTGAGGCGAATGGTTATCAGGTCTCTACCACAATGGGGGAGCAGGCTCTCGAAGACTTGCGACAAGCTAAGCCGGATTTGATTCTTCTTGATGTGATGATGCCGGGGATGGATGGATTTGCTATTATTCGCGAACTTAAACGAGACCCAAACTTATCAAAAGTTCCAGTGATTATTTTTTCAGGGAAGCCGAAAGAAGCGATGATTGAACTTTTTGGCCCTGAAGGGATTGCCGGCTATATCCCTAAGCCGTTTGATCCGCAAGATATGTTGGCACAAATCAAGCAAGTCATAGGTTCTTAAGTTTTATTTAGCTCGAGATTATTCCTTTCCAAGTTGATTTCCACAGTCAAACCCTATAAAATACTTATGCTCAATTCAGAGTTTGTTGTAAGTTCAATATTGAAAGTTATTTAGATATGAAAAGCATTCTACCTCGACGGCTTGAAGATCCAGAACTTAAAAAGCGGAAGAACTCGATTCTTTCGGAGCCCGTTCGTCAAATTGACCTTGAAAAGGCTCAGACGATCGCGTCTTTAGTCGAATCATTCCAACATGCTTCAATTCAAGCAAGAAATGTCGGCAATGTTGCAAAGGTTTACGAGCGGATGCTTACTGATTCAGAGCGGCCGACCATTTTGCTAGGGCTTGCCGGGCCTCTGATTGCCGCAGGTCTCAGAAAGGTGATTCGCGACTTAATTGAGTATGGGTTGGTGGATGTGGTTGTAGCAACAGGTGCAATTTTATACCAAGATTATTATCAAGCACAAGGGTTCCATCATTACAAAGGAACGCCCGAGGCGGACGATCGAAAATTAAGAGATTTATTAATTGATCGAATTTATGACACTTATGTTGATGAGGAGAAGTTTAATCTTTTAGATACGAAAATCGGTCGTTTTGCCGATCAACTTCCTCCCGGAGAATATTCGAGCAGATCATTTTTGCATGAACTTTCAAAAGGAATCAATGACCCCAATTCTATATTAGGAACAGCCTATCGACGGGGAATTCCGATTTTTTCACCGGCCTTGAATGACTCTAGCATTGGAATCGGATTGACAGAACATTATCATCGGGTTCGTGAAGGAAAACGAAAAGGTGTCATCATTAATTCAATCCGAGATAATTATGAGTTAACGCAAATTGTTGTTAAATCAAAACGAACGGCGGCTGTATACGTTGCGGGAGGCGTTCCCAAAAACTTCATTAATGATTCAATTGTGATGGCTTACATTTTTGGCCGCGATACAGGAGGACACAAATACGCCATCCAAATGACTGCGGATGCGCCTCATTGGGGAGGATTGAGCGGAAGCACGCTTTCTGAAGCGACTTCTTGGGGTAAAGTGAATCGCGAGGCATCAACTGCGATGGCCTTCATCGAGCCCTCAGTTTCATTGCCGCTTGTCGTTGGACACGCGCTGCAAAAAAAATTGTATCAGAAACGTTCACGCATCAAATTTCAATGGGATGCTGACAGTTTGAACGGTATTTCTTATGCGTCTCGTGGCAGGCAAACTAAACGCATTGGCGTAAGAAGTTTGCAACATGTTTGAAAGGTAGAAAAGAAATGAAAGCGATTGTAACAGGTGGGGCAGGTTTTGTGGGGTCCAATTTAGCCATTACGTTGGAAGAGCGTGGAGCCCGTGTAATCGTCATCGACGATTTCTTAGCTGGAAATTTTGAAAATTTAAAAAATTTCAACGGGGAGTTGCTTGCTCAAGATATCAATAAAGTGGCTTGGGACAAACTTGGAAAGATAGACGTTATTTTTCAGCAGGCAGCTCTAACCGACACAACCGTTTCTGATCAAAAGAAAATGATGTTTAATAATCTCGAAGGTTTTAGAAAGGTGCTGAATTTTTCAGTTCAGCATCGCGTAAAGTTGATTTATGCCTCTTCCGCAGGTGTTTACGGGAATGAACCAGCTCCCCAACGTGAGCAAGGGCCTCTTAATCCGCTTAATATTTATGCGTTTTCGAAATATGCGGGAGATAAGTTAGCAGAACAAGCAATGAAGGAAACTAAGACCTTAATTGTTGGCCTTCGTTATTTTAACGTGTTTGGACTTGGGGAAAAACATAAGGGTAAATATGCCAGCATGATTTATCAGTTAGCCGAACAGATGAAGCACGGCAAGAAACCTAGAATTTTCCATGATGGCGAGCAGACGCGGGATCATATTTATGTTAAGGACGTGGTAGAGGCAAATCTAAAAGCGGCTAAAGCGACTCGAAATGGGATTGTGAATATCGGAACCGGAAAAGCCACTTCGTTTAATCGCGTCATTGAGATCTTGAATGAAGTTCTGGAAACCCGATTAGCACCTGATTATTTCGATAATCCTTACAGTTTTTATCAGAATAGCACACAAGCAGATACTACTCAGGCGGAAAAGTTGACTGGCTTTAAAGCCCGTTACAGTATTGAAGAAGGCATTCACGAATACTTAACAGCATTTTACCAACTCAGTCCTCGGAAAAAAATTTCAGTTAAAATTTAGTTTTAAATAATCTCCGCGTAAGAGCCGCCTAATCAAAATGAAAACCTTAAAGAACGCTCTTGTTAGTATTGTTGCCATTTTACTTCTCCTTTTAATCGGGAGAGGGGTCTATTGGGTTGTGAAAAGAGTTGAAGAGAATCAGATTCTTCGTAAAGTTATTAGCCGACTTTCCGCAGATTCCAGAATTGCGGAAGTTTTAGTCACTCAGAGTAACTTTGACGAGAATACGAAAAAGATCGAAACCACCATTAAATTTTTGGAGTATGATGCTGCCGGCAAACCGTTGCCTCCGCGCTATTTCACTTTTCAGGGAAACCTGATTCAATTTCAAGCTCTTGTGATTCGTTTTGAAGATAAACTGGTTCAAGCGGGAGATAAAATTCGCGGTAAAAGTGCTTATCTTTTCTTGCGTGCTTTTATGTTAGACGGCAGAGATACGCAAGTTTTTGATATTACGTCTGCCAATCAGATCCCGGAAGGGTATAAAATCCCCGGTGCTAAGAGTGAGTTTGAAAAGAAGCTTTGGGAAGAATTTTGGGCATATGCCCTTGATCCTAGGGCACGAGAACGGGCCAAGATTAAGAACGCACAAATTGAAGCGCCAGGGTCCATGTTTTTGCCAGGAGCGATTTATACCATTCGAATTGAACATGCCGGAGGGATTCGAATTGACGCTCAGCCGGTCCCGGAGATTTTAAAAGGGGAGAAGGTCTAGTTCTATTACTATTTCATTTTAGTCGCTCGATTAAGACCACCCGTTACCTACAGGATTACAATCCTTCCGTTTAAATAAAGAGAAATATCAACTTTAACCTTTTAACTTAGGCTTGCATTTCTCCCAATCCCGATATATACTTTTAACAGTAAATAGTTAAGTAGTTAAACTATTATAAGTGTGAACTATTTCAGGAGTTGAGATGGACGATTTCACTTATTTTATTGAAGAAATCCGCAAGATTCAGCCAAAGTTTTCACGGCTTTATTCACGTATCTTGAGTCAAGCCAATCTCACACAACCCCAATATGCGCTTCTTTTAGAATTGATGCAATGGGCTCCCAAACCAATGACCATGACCGCAATCAGCCGAAAGCTCTTTATTACAAAACCGGCCGTTACCAGTCTTGTCGATCGTCTTGAAAAGCATCAATTTCTAAAACGTCTTGATCATCCAAAAGACAGAAGGGTCTCGCTGATTGAAATCCAATCTCGCGGGAAAAAAGTGGTGAGCCAAGTACAGGCCCAAATCCTCAAGCTTATTTTACAGTCTGCGGAACAGTTCACGCGTCAAGAAAGAGTGATCATTCAAAGGTTTTATTCGATTCTTTCGAAAAGTATCGATGAAACAATGTTGCCATCTAAGAGAGGTTGAACGTGAAAAAAGTCGTTTTTTTTATCTTCTTTTTTCTATTGTCATATAGCGTCTGTTGGGCCATTGAAAAGGAGATATCTGTAGAAACAAAGGAACCGATTGAACATGCCACGTCTCCTTCCTTAACCTTGCAGGATTGTTACGCGATGGCGGTAAAACAAAGCGAAACGCTTGCTATCAAAAAAGAAGAAATGGCTCGTACCCTTTCGAGCTTTCTCCATGCAACAGGGGATACCATTGGCGATGCTAATTTCGTGATGACGGATTTCCGACAAGACTCACAAGGCGGAAGCAGTACAAGCAGCTCATCTGATAACTCAAACTTCACATTACCCAAAAGGCGCGAAACTAAATTTGCATTCAGTCAGCCCTTATTTCAAGGTTTTCGCGCCATTGGAGCTTTGTCGGGGGCCGGGAGCCTCAAGAAACAACGGAGAGGAGATTGGGAACGAGCTAAGCAGCTTCTGTTTATGGATGTGGTCAATTCTTTTTACGACTACTTAAGATTAAAGAAGGATGAGGAAATTATTGAAGGCATTCTGAGCTTATATCAGGACAGAATTACGGACCTGAATGGATGGATTGAAAATGGCCGCTCCCGCCCAAGTGAATTAGCAACGGTCCGGTCGCGTCTTGGAACTTTTGAAGGGGAGTTAGCACGCACAAAGGGCGATCTCGCAATGGCGAAAAACCTTTTAACCTTTTTGATTGGCACTTCAGTGGCTCCTAATGATCTTAAAGTTCAAGAGACGCCATTGCCTGCTGATGAAAAACTTAGCGTTTCGGAGCTTGTCAGTAAACGCCCTGATGTTGAGGCAAGCCGGCAGGCTATTAAAACAGCGCGCGGCGGTGTAATCGTTGCTCAAAGCGATCTTTGGCCAAAACTGTCTTTAGACAGTAACCTTTATGAGAAAAGAGAAGGCATTCAGTCCGGAACCAATTGGGACGCGCTTTTTACTTTTACCGTTCCTCTCGGAAAAGGCGGCGAGACACTGGGAAAGATTCGCGATTCTTATAGCCAATGGAAAGAATCTAAACTGACGCATTCTCTTGTAGAACGTGTCGCAGAACGAGAGATAAAAGACGCTTATGATAGTTGGAAAAGTTCTGCAGAGCGTTATCAGGCATTAGAAAAGGCAACCAAGGATGCACAGGAAAATTTTACCTTACAAAAAGATGAATATTCTCATCATCTTGTTAGCAACCTTGAGGTTCTCGATGCTTTGCAGTCGCTTTTTCAGACCAAGCGCGATGCTAACGAAGCCTTTTACGATATGAAAAAAGCTTATTGGCAGCTTGATTTAGCAAAGGGGCATTGTTGTGAGGATATAGGGTAATGGGAAATGGGAGTTAAGCGTCGTGACACTATCTGATTTTTCAATTAAAAACCCTGTTTTTGCCTGGATGTTGATGATCGGTCTCATTGTTTTTGGTTGGATCGGGTTCAAGCGTTTAGGCGTTAGTCAACTTCCGGACGTGGATTTCCCGGTTGTTTCGGTAAACGTGGCGTGGGAAGGTGCGGCTCCGGAAGTGATGGAAACAGAAGTGACGGATATCATTGAAGACGTGGTCATGAGCGTGGAAGGAATCAAAGAAGTCACATCTGTTTCGATGCAGGGACAAGCGCAGATTACAATCGAATTTAATTTAAGCCGCAATATTGATGTTGCGTTGCAAGAAGTGCAGACCAAAATTGCACAAGCTCAAAAGAATTTACCGCGCGATATCGATCCGCCGATTGTGACCAAAACTAACCCCGAGGACCAACCGATCATGTGGGTGGCACTGTCCGGTGATAGACCCATGAAGGATCTGACTCATTATATTAGCGAAACATTGAAGGATCAATTTACAACGGTTCAGGGAGTCGGAAACGTACTATTGGGCGGATTTGTGGATCCCAATCTTCGGGTTTGGTTGGATTCAAAAAAAATGCAGGCAAAGGAACTTACGGTGGAGGATATCCTTAATGCAATCAGTTCTCAGCATGCGGACTTGCCGGCGGGATACATTGACACTGGCCTTAAGGAAATCAATGTTCGAGTTTATGGAGAGGCGTCAACTCCCGAAGAATTTGAAAAAATCGTTATTCCTAATCGTGTGCGAGGGGCGCCGATTTGGAAACAGATGCGGATCAGCGAAGTCGGAACCGTTGAAGACGGTCTTGCGGATATTCGCCGCATCTCACGTAGTTGGGGCCGCAGGGCCATTGGACTTGGAATTGTTAAGCAGCGAGGGTCCAACGCTGTCGCTGTAGCAAACGCCGTCAAAAAAAGAATTAAGGAACTTGAGAAAAACCTACCTTCTGGAATGCATCTTACCGTTGTATTCGATACAACTAAATTCATTAAAGACTCTGTTAACGAATTAACATTCAATCTTATTTTATCCGTTCTTTTAACCTCGCTTGTTTGTTATTTTTTTCTTGGTTCTTGGAGTGCGACAGTTAATGTTCTTCTGGCAATTCCCACCTCCATTATGGGCGCATTTATCGTGCTTTATTTTATGGGGTTCACAATCAATACCTTTACAATGCTAGGACTTTCTCTGGTCATAGGAATTGTTGTAGATGATGCAATTATGGTTTTGGAAAATATTTCCCGCTATCAAGAATATGGCTTGTCGCGCCTTAACGCGGCTTTAGTAGGAGCACGGGAAATTACTTTCGCTGCTCTTGCGGCGTCCATTGCCATCTTAGCCATTTTTATCCCGGTTATTTTTATGCAAGGGGTGATCGGGAAATTCTTTTTCCAGTTTGGAGTGACCATTTCCGTTGCAGTTATGTTTTCTTTATTGGAAGCGTTAACAATTGCTCCAATGAGATGTTCACAATTTTTGGAAGTAGGGCATACAACCCGCATTGGTAAGTTTGTTGATAATTTTATGGCACAACTGACTGATCGGTACCATTCGGTTCTTGCAATATGTTTAGAGCATCGCAAAAAAGTGTTAGTTATGGCAACTATTATTTTTGTGGCTTCTTTGATGATCACAAAGGCTTTGAAAAAAGAATTTGTTCCCTCTCAAGACCAAAGCCGTTTTCTTGCGCGGATGACTTTGCCTTTAGGGTCATCCATGGAAAAAACAGACAGTCTTTTCAAAAAAGCTGAAGCTTTTCTGATGCAGCGGCCCGAAATAGAAAACTATTATAGTGCTGTAGGAGGATTCTCCGGAGGACAAGTCAATCAAGGATATCTTTTTATTACCATGAAGCCTCCCAAGAAACGGCCGCGTATTCATGGACACCGCGAAACTCAACAGGAATTCATGCAGATTGTTCGCAAGGAGCTTAGCGCACTGCCTGACGTCCAGCGCGCCATCATTCAAGACTTATCGCTTTCCGGATTTAGTGCTCAACGTGGTTTTCCGATTGAATTTACAATTCGGGGTCCAGATTGGGATAAGCTCGGAAATTTAAGTGCGCAGGTGATGGAGCGAATGAAAACCTCGGGGCTTATGACGGATATTGATACCGATTATCAACTGGGAATGCCGGAATTAAAAGTCCATCCCGATCGTCAAAAATCTGCCGAACATGGAGTGAGCGTTCTTTCCATTGCGAACACGATTAACGCCATGATCGGAGGCGTTCGCACGGGAAAGTTTACCAGCAATGGCAAACGCTATGATATTCGTATTCGTTTAGCCGAAGCCGATCGTTCGAGCCCCAAAGATGTCCAAGGAATCTGGGTTCGTAATCAATATGGTGAAGTTGTTCCTTTGTCAGATGTCATGACCCAAGAAATAAAACCTACTTTGTTTTCGATCACCCGTAAAAATCGTGAACGGGCCATCAGTATTTTTGCAAACCCCGCGCAGGGACATTCTCAGCAGGAAGCTTTAGATGCTGTTCTAAAAATTGCAGGACAGGTTCTTCCTGCCGACTACCATGCGGTTTTTTCTGGAGGCTCTCAAGCTTTTAAAGAATCATTTCAAAGCTTAATTTTCGCTTTGGTTATGGGGCTTTTCGTGGCATATATGGTTCTTGCCACTCAGTTCAACAGTTTTATTCATCCATTCACGGTGCTTTTGGCGTTACCTTTCAGTGTAACGGGCGCTTTTATTGGGCTTTTCTTGACCCATAATTCCTTAAATCTTTATAGCATGATCGGACTTATTCTTTTAATGGGAATCGTCAAGAAAAATTCTATTCTGCTTGTTGATTTCACGAACGAACGCCGTCGACAGGGAATGGATGTTCGTAAAGCCCTTTTAGATGCTTGTCCTGTACGACTTAGGCCGATTCTTATGACTTCTGTAGCCACAGTAGCTGCTGCTATTCCAGAAGCATTTGCTGTGGGTTCCGGCTCAGAAACAATGGTTCCCATGGCTATCGCTGTTGTTGGCGGAGTGACCGTTTCCACTATTTTGACACTTTTCGTGGTTCCATGCGCATACGAAGTGTTCTCTAAGTTTGAACGCCAATCCTATCAAGCTCAGGAAGAAATAAAGATCAGTGCTTGAGAAAGCATATTTCTTTGGTTTAGTAATCCTCACTAATTGCCGATTTTTCTGCTAATATAAAGTAAGCCGCCAAGTTTGAAAGCCCATGTAGCTCAGTTGGTAGAGCAACGGTTTCGTAAACCGTAGGTCGTCGGTTCAAGTCCGACCGTGGGCTCCATCATTTAAAATTTAACCGTTACTTTTTCTGAGATAAGCAGGGAGGATTCTGAGGAGATCGCGATATTTAGCGATTGTACGGCGAGCAACTTTTATTCCTTCTTGTTCCAATAGCTTTACTAGTTTTGCGTCGCTTAATGGCTTTTGTTTGTCTTCGGATTCAATCAATCGTTTCAGGCGTTCTAGCGCGCTTTTTTGGGATTCTATATTCCCGTTTTCAGATTCTAATCTGCTCGAGAAGAAACTTTTGTACGGAATAGTGCCTTGAGGCGTATCTAAATATTTCCCCTGGATGGCACGGCTTACGGTGGATTCGTGCACCCCAATTTTTTCAGAGATATCTTTGAGCCGCAGTGGTTTTAGATGGGCGAAACCCTTTGTGAAAAAGTCGTGCTGTGCTTTTACCAGTTCTTCTGTAATTTGCCGAATTGTGGATTTGCGTTGTGCAATAGCCCTAACCAAATCAAGGCCTGATTGAATCTTGTCGCGTAAAAATATTTTCGTTTTTGGATCCAAATTTTTTTGTTTCAGCATCTCCCGATAAGCGGGATTGATCCGAAGAGAAGGCACAAAGTCGTGGTTGAGGTCAACCGACAGCCCGTCTTCATTATCTTCTGAAATTGAAACGGTAGCATCGGGAATGACAAAGTTAGGTTTTTCTTGGTAGAAAATACGACCTGGTTTTGGTTCAAGGCAAGCAATTTGAGAACAAGCTTCCTTTATTCTTTGAAGAGAGACGTTGAGCGCTCGTGCTAATTGAGCAAATTGCTTTCGCTCTAAAAGAGGCATGTGGTCTTGGACAATTGTTCTGGCGAGCGCCGCATCAGTTTTTTGTCTTTTCAATTGGATGAGAAGAATTTCTCCAAGATTCCGGCCTCCAACACCCGGAGGGTCTAATGTTTGAATTCTGCTCAAAATTTGCTGGACTTCTTGGGTAGATGCCTTTGTTTGCTGTGCAATTTCATCGAGTGAGGCAACTAGCTGCCCATCATCATTAATATTACCGATAATTTCTTCGGCTATGGCTCGTTCAGAGTCTTTTAATTCGAGGAGTCCTAATTGCCATTCCAGATATTCGGTAAGGGTTGGAGGTTTGGTTAAAATCGATTCCTGATAGTCTCGCCTTTTTTGGATGTCTGAAAACTCATTCTCTGAGTGATTATGTGAAAGGTCATCATATTTTCGAACACGATCAAAAACTTCAATTTCTTGCAGAACATCACGCACTTGGCTTTGTTCTGTGGAATCGTTGTCGGTTTCTGCTTCTGAAGGGAGGCTTTCTTCCTGCTCGGATTTTGATTCTTCCAAGACAGGGTTTTGCTCTAATTCTTGATCAATTTTTTGATCCAACTCAAAAATGGGAAGTTCTAGGAGTTTAAGGAACTGCCTAAGTTGTGGCGCTAGAACAAGTTTCTGGGTTTGTGTCTGGGATAGCCTTGGTTCCATGCTAAAAGCGTACCACTTTTTAGATTTTTTGTCAAAAATGTTTAACTTTTGTAAGTAGCTTAAAATAAATATGTTACGAATATATTGACAGATAAAAATCAGACTCTTATAATGATTCCTTCCTAAAAGGGGTCAATTACCACGAAGGTTCACCGCGTGGCTGTCTATTCTGATATGGCAAATATAAATCAAAAATCAGCGAGCAGTATTTTGGTAAAAGCAGCTGAAAAACCAGCGCTCCCGAAAAAGAAAAATGTCCCTGAAGGTTTGTGGACAAAATGCCTTTCTTGCAACCATGTTGTTTACACCAAAGCCCTGCGTGAAAATTTATCCGTTTGCCCCAAATGTGATTATCATTTTGTGATCGGAGCCCAAGAGCGTTTAGAACAATTAATTGATTCCGGTTCGTTTAAGGAACTCAGTGCAAAATTAACAACTAAAGACCCGCTTAATTTTAAGGGAACAAAGGCATACCTTGAAAGGGTAAAGCAAGACCAAAAAAAAACAGGCCTGGAAGAAGCTGCTGTTATCGGAGAGGGACTGTGCAATGGAACCAAAATTGCTTTTGGCGTAACCGATTCGCGGTTCATTATGGGTTCCATGGGTTCTGTGGTAGGCGAGAAAATTACCCGCCTAATTGAACATGCAATTGAAGAAAAACTTCCTCTGGTGATTGTTTCTGGTTCTGGCGGTGGTGCTCGGATGTATGAAGGAGCGCTTAGTTTAATGCAGATGGCAAAGACATCAGCCGCATTGGGCCAACTTTCAAAAACAAAGTTGCCTTACATTTCAGTGCTGACGCATCCCACTATGGGAGGAGTGATGGCTAGCTTCGCTTCACTAGGGGACTTTATCGTCGCTGAACCAAAAGCACTTATTGGATTTGCGGGTCCGCGGGTGATTGAGCAAACAATTCGCCAAAAATTACCATCCGATTTTCAAACCTCTGAATTTTTATTAGAGCACGGTCTGATTGATCTTGTCGTTTCACGCAAGGAGTTAAAACAAACCGTTGTTAACTTAATTTTATACTGTACGAAGAACTAATTATAAAACCCTAATATGGCTGAAGTCCGAATTAAAAATATTTCTAAAATGTACCCCGGCGACGTGATTGCTGTGAATAATGTAAGCTTGGACATTGCCGATAAGGAATTTGTTGTTTTAGTAGGCCCGTCGGGCTGCGGAAAATCAACAACGCTTCGGATGATAGCTGGTCTCGAAACTGTTACAAAGGGTGAAATCTACATTAATGGACAAATGGTCAATGATGTCCCAGCAAAAAATAGGGACATTGCCATGGTTTTCCAAAATTACGCTCTTTATCCGCATATGAGTGTTTATGACAATTTAGCGTTTGGATTGCGTCTGCGTCATTTTCCATCAAGTGAGGTAGAACGGCGTGTAAAAGAAGCTGCGGAAGTGCTAGGAATTACAGATCGGCTCAAACGAAAGCCGAAAGAGCTTTCCGGAGGGGAACGCCAGCGTGTTGCGGTAGGACGTGCCATTGTTCGAAAACCAAAAGTATTTTTGTTTGATGAGCCTTTGAGTAATTTGGATGCAAAACTTCGCGTCCAAATGAGGATGGAAATCCAGAAACTTCATAATCGATTGCAATCAACAATGATTTACGTAACACATGATCAAGTTGAAGCCTTAACGCTAGGGGATCGAATTGTGGTTATGAAAGATGGGTTGATTCAACAGATTGCCGATCCTATTAGTTTGTATGAGTCTCCTACAAATAAATTTGTTGCTGGCTTTATAGGATCTCCGCCATCCAATTTTTTACGGGGCAAAATAATCCCTCGAAATGGGGAACTTTATTTTATGGATGAGGGAATTCGTTTAAAAGTGCTGAAACAACATCATGAAAAGTTAGCCTCTTATATTAACCAAGATATTTTTATGGGGATTCGACCTGAAGATGTTTATGACAAGCTCTTTGCTCAAGATGCTTCTGAGGAGTTCATTATTACCGCTACGGTAGAACTGATAGAGCCAATGGGTTCAGAAATCTATCTTTATTTTTCAGTTGGCCGAAACAATTTTATCGCTCGTGTTAGTAATCAAGACACTGCTACGGCCAATCAAGATCTTCAGCTTGTATTTGATATGTCCAAGGCGCATTTCTTTGACCCTAAAACAGAAGAAGCCGTTCTTTAGGTTTTGCTTACCAGGTTTTATTCTTGCCTTAATTAAGGCCCTTTAATGAAGCAACTTACCGCTTCTTTTTATCAGGGTTGGACCAAGCAATTGCTGCTTGTTGCTTCATTCCTCATTTTATTATTTCTCGCTTATCTGTGTCTTTTCGTTCTCAACGGTTTTAGTGTAGCTTCCAAGCAATCTTACTTAATGCTTGCAGCTATTTTGTTTGCCTTTTTCATTCCGACGATCTTAGCATGGCCTGGATTTCCGGTGATATCTGTCACATTTTTTGCTCTTGGTGCGAGCGTGTTTTCAGTTCTAGCAGCTTGGGTAGCTTCTCAGCCTTCTTTTTTTCTTTTTGTTATAGCACAAGCTCTGCTTTGTTTTTTCTTGTTTCTTTTGGACCAAAAAAAGAGTGCAGAGGTGGTTGCGCTCAATGTGGATATCGAAAAGGCAATCAATGAAAAAAATGATATGGAACTTTCATTTAAAGATGAAGGAACCAGTATCAGTGTGCTTTTTGAAAAATATACCAGCTATTATAATCTAAAGAATATTGCCACAGAATTTTCAACCACCCTTTCCCTAAAAGAATTAAGTCAAATGATTGTTTCGAAGACAATCGAACTCCTTCCTCGTGGGAATTGGTGCCTTTTGTTTCTTGCAGAGCACGAAACCGGAAACCTTTCACTTGTAGCCTCCAAGAGTTTGGAAGCAGACGGAAAACGAAAGGCAAAAGGAGGAGATATATTTGATTTTTGGGTTCTTCGAAACAAACAGTCGCTTATTGTCGCTGATATTCAGAAAGATTTTCGGTTTGATTTTGAAAAAACTAAGGAGAAAGAGGATTTGAGAAGTGTTGTTGCTTCGCCTTTAATTCATGAAGGCAAGGTAGTGGGAACCTTGAGGGTAAATTCTTCAAGGCCTTTGGCTTTCAACACCGATGATCTCAGACTTTTAGATGCGATTTCAACACTTGCTTCTTCCGCAATTTCAAACGCTATTTTGTTTCAAAAAACAGAAGAACTTGCCATCCGTGATTCATTAACCGGTCTTTATGTACAGAGATATTTTATGCAACGCTTGTCAGAGGAACACCGTCGAAGCCTTTTAACTAATACGCCGTTAACCTTACTTATGTGCGATCTGGATCATTTTAAAATTTGCAATGATCATTACGGCCACGGGGTTGGAGATTATGTATTAATTAAGACTTCTGAAATTATTGCTCAAAAAGCAAGTGATGGAATAGTAGCGCGATATGGCGGTGAAGAATTTGCCATTTTATTGCCTAAGATTTCTATTACAGAAGGACGAAAATTTGCAGAGTCAATTCGAGCTGGCGTTGCCAGCATGAACTTACTAGTAAGAAGAGAGACCATTGTGAACACGATTTCGATTGGGGTCGCTTCGATGCCTGTCGATACTTTGGATTCGGAGGAATTAATACGCGTGGCTGACAAGAGACTTTATCAAGCGAAAACAAATGGGAGAAATCAAGTATGTGGCGGCGAGTAGCAGTTAGTTTAAGTCTTTTACTGCTTTCTTTCTTTTATTTCAGCAAAAATATCGATCCCTCGTGTTTATTTTTTTTGATCCCATTCGCTTTTCTTTTCATCTTTTATTTTTTGATGATCCAAGACCGTTTCTCCGTCTTGATGATTGGCAGCTGCTCTATTTTTTTTATTATCCAAGCATTTTTTCAAACCGTTAACCCGATCTATTTTTTACTGATAGTGATTTTAGCGTTGGTTCTTTGCGAGGCGTTTCTTTATCAGCGGAATTGGAATCATAAGATCAGCGGAGTAGAACAAAAAAAACAATTGATGCTTAAGGAAACGGGCGCGCTTCAAGAGCGTTATCAAGTTCGGATTGAAAGCTTAAAGCATTTGGAGCAGCGGGTAAATAGCTTAGTTCATCTTTTTGAAGTCGCCCGCGATTTTAACGAGTGTCTTAATTTTACAGAAATGCTATCAGTGATTGACCAAAAGATTGCGCAGGAGCTTTCTTTTGCAAAAGGAACCTTGATTTTGCTTTCTAATGCTCCAAAACCAAATAAGCAGATTGAGCAGTGTCTAGCTTTTGGACCTGTAAAAAAATCTCCAGAAGATCTCTTAGAGCCATTCGCTAATGAATGTTTAAAAGCACTAGAGTCTTCCAATCAGTCGCTTAAAGTTGAGCTTGAAAATAAAGAGGGAAGAGATAAATTCTCCTCTTACGGTGTTCAATTTCCCCTTTGGTTGTTCCCGCTTTTTGTAGAGCACCAGTTGATTGCGATTGTGGCGATTGAAGGTGGTGGCGCGAACGATTTCCAGAAGTTTGAAGTCTTGGCATCACAGCTGGCACTTCAAGTGAAGAAAATTAGGTTATATGAAACGGTCAAAGAAAATTCGATCGTCGATGGTCTTACCAATGTTTTTGTGCGGAGACATTTTCTTGAACGTTTTCGAGAAGAACTAAAACGAGCGTTCCGTTACCAGTTCCCACTTTCTGTTTTAATGGTAGACGTTGACCATTTCAAAAGTTATAATGACAAATTCGGACATCTTGTTGGTGATAAAACACTTAGGGAAGTTGCGCAGGTAATTAGGGAAAATGTCCGTCGAGTAGATGTAATTGGGCGTTACGGAGGCGAAGAATTTGTGATTGTAGCTCCGGAAATTGCCAAGGTTCAAGGCCAAGAACTTGCAGAACGAATTCGATCTGCTGTTGCTCGAAAGCGTCTTCGGATTTACGATGAAGAAACCCAAATCACGATAAGCATAGGGATTAGTTCATTTCCTGAAGATTTGTCCGATAAATCATATAGCGAGTTCTCGGAAGATTGTTTGTCGCTATTGATTGAGAGAGCGGACAAAGCGCTTTATACGGCAAAAGAAGAGGGGCGCAATCGAGTTGTTACCTATCGTTAAGATTTAAAGCTAGAGATAGGAAGGAAGGCTAAAATGAAATTTTTTCTAGATACAGCAAATTTGAGTGAAATTCGTGAAGCAGCAAGCTGGGGCGTGCTAGATGGGGTCACGACAAACCCAACCCTGGTTGGAAAAGAAGGGCGCGATTTTAAAGAACTGATCCGTGAAATTTGCAGCATTGTAGATGGCCCTGTCAGCGCTGAGGTAGTGAGCGTTCAAAAATCCGGGATGCTTGATGAAGCCCATGACTTGGTCAAAATTCATCGAAATGTCGTTGTTAAAATTCCGCTTATCGTAGAAGGCTTAAAGGCAGTAAAAGTTTTGAGCCAAGAGAAAATAAAAACCAACGTTACACTTTGTTTTTCAGCCAACCAAGCGTTACTTGCCGCAAAAGCCGGAGCCACTTATATCAGCCCATTTATCGGACGACTTGACGACATTTCGCATGATGGAATGGCCTTAATCAAAGATATTAAAACGATCTACACCAATTATGGCTTTTCAACTCAAATACTTACTGCAAGCGTTCGAGATCCGCTTCATGTGCTTGAGGCAGCAAGAATGGGATCTGACGTCGCTACCATTCCTTTTAAAGTACTTGAACAACTTGTGAAGCATCCGCTGACCGATCTCGGTTTGAAGCGCTTCCTTGCGGATTGGGACAAACATATTAAAGAAAAAGAAGGTTTTTTAAAAGCGCACGGAGTTTCTTAACACACATGCACTTTTGGTTTCCTAAGACCAAGATTTTTTCTAGCCTCAGTTTTTTATTTGCAGCAGTCCTTTCCTTTTTCCTTTTTAATCCTTTGGGTTTTGCTGTTGAAGGTGAAAAATTAACCACTAATGCCAAGACAATTATTGACAGCCCTCAACCAAATCAAAACCTAGGCGAAGAAGTTGAAACGGTGGCTGATAGCTTGCAATATTCAAAGACGGAGCACCAGCTTGTTGGCGATGGTAATGTTGTTGTGGTTTATGGAGATATCGAGCTGACTGCTGATCATGCTGAAATTCAAGTAGATACCAAAAAAGCTCATGCCAAAGGGCATGTTGTAGTTCGCCAAAGAGGAGGCGGGACAATCTCTGGCGATGAAGCGTTTTTTGATTTTAAAACTTCACAAGGGTCTTTTCCAAATGGCCGTCTTTTTCACTTTCCATGGTATGGTTATGCCGAACATCTGGAACAGGTGAATAAGAATAAAATTAAAGCACAGAATGTTTACATTACATCTTGCGATCTTCCTCATCCTCATTATGACATCAAAGCGAAAGAAGCGACTATTTATCCGGGGGATAAAATCATAGCGAAAAATGTCGTGTTCCGCATTTTGGGAGTTCCTGTATTTTGGTGGCCGTATTTGGTTATTCCGCTTAACAATAATTCTCCCGTTGAAATTACGCCGGGCTATTCAAATCGCTATGGCGCATTTGTATTGGTTTCAAAAGGTATTGCCATCAACCGCAACATCAACGGAAAATTCCATCTTGATTGGTTTTCGAAACGCGGGATTGGCTACGGCGCTGACTTCAATTATAAATTTGACCAGCTTGGAGTGGGCCAGGTGAGACTTTATGGAATCAATGACAAACAAGCTCCCAACCAGCAAGCAGATAATCCTTATGCAGACCATAGTCAAGAATATCGTGGACGGTTTACTTGGAAGCATAAAATGAGGTTAGATCCTTTAACAACGCTTCAGCTTCAATGGAATGAAATAAGTGACGATAGATTTTTGCAGGACTTTTTTAACGGAGAACGGCAGCAAGAAATTGACCCGCAGACGTTTATAACAATAACCAGAAATGCAGTTCAATATAGTTTGCTTGCCCATATTGAAAAAAGGACAAATAATTTTCAAACTGTAGGGGAAAAATTACCAGAACTTGTGTTTACCTGGCTAAGAAAACCGCTTTTTGGTACTAATTTTTATTATACGAACGAAGAAGGCTTTGTTAATTTCAATCAGACAAAGGCTTTTTCGCCTGACGGTCCCAATACGGTTCAATTTTATACGGATCAAGAACTTTCCTATCCGCTTCATTTCTTTCGTTTTTATAGCTTTGTTCCTTTTGTTAATTTTCGCGAAGATTACTTTACGAAAAGCCGCGAAAAAGAAGATGGGATTTCTAGATATGTGGCTGGAGGTGGTTTTGATTCAAGAACTCGGTTTTACAAGCAGTGGGATTATACAAACCATTTTTTAGGAATTGAGATTAATCAGCTTCGCCATGTTTTAGAACCGGTGATTCAATACAATTCGATTAAACATGCAAGTGTTAACCCAACAAAACTTGTGGTTACCGGAAGAGGTGATCAGCTTGATGAACGGGACGTTATTTCATTTGGAATTGAGAACCGGTTACAAACAAAACGAAAAGTTAAAAATAGTAAAAGTATGCAAAGAGTTGATTTGATCAGTTTTAATGCTTTTTTAGATTATTCGTTTGGCCCGGGTTCAGATCTATTAAGAACGCGAGCTAATAAATTTACCGATGCTCGGTTTGAAACGACTTTAAGACCTTACGATTGGATGGCGTTTCGGATGGAGACAGATTACGATTTCTTGGATAAAGAAGTTTTTACGAATAATTTAGATTTAGTTTTTAATCCAGGCCGGTTTCATATTACTTTGAGCGATCGTTACACAAACGACCGGTCCAAGGACTCTAAGACAGTAAGCAACTTAGTTGTTGAGCAACCACACTTATCCATTGATGATGCCGGATCGAACCATCAACTTACAACAGACCTAATTTATGATTTGAACAAACGTTGGAAGGTTGGCGGCTATGTACGATGGAGACTTAACAAAAACGTGATAGAAGAATGGGAAATAAGAGCTCAGCGGGATTTACATGATTGGTTACTTGATTTTGGTTTCAATGTTCGAAATGGTGTTTTGACCAACCCCGATTCACATGTCAGTGAAGAAGCTTTTGTGCAACTGCGTCTTAAAGCACTTCCTGAAATACAACTGAAAGCAGGGCACAGAGCCTCGTTTGCAGATTCACGAATTGGCAATACAGTCAGCGGATCAAATGAAGCGCCTCAGCCGTCATATTTTACTTTTTCTCCGGATGTTCAGCACACCGCACTTACCGCTTCTTAATTCCTGTAAGGAATAATCAGTGAAAATATCAATTATCGGATCGGGGCACGTTGGTTTAGTTACTGGGGCAGGCTTTGCCGACATAGGTCATGAAGTGATTTGCATGGACCATGACGCCCAAAAAATAAAAATGCTGGCCCGTGGCAAAATCCCTTTTTATGAACCCGGTTTGTTAGAGTTGGTACGGAAAAATAGTTCTGAAGGTCGACTTCAATTTACCACAAGCGTTAAAGAAGCTGTCAGATGCTCAACGGTTCTTTTCTTGTGCGTGGGGACTCCCCCCAAAGATGATGGGGAAGCAGACCTAACAGCTATCGAAAATGTAGCCCGTTCAATTGGTCAAAATTTGACTGAGTATCGATTAGTTGTTGAAAAAAGTACTGTTCCGGTAGAAACCGGCGCCCAGCTTCGTAAAATGATTGTGAGCAGTACACGTAGAAAAATTAACTTTGACGTTGCCGCTAATGCCGAATTCTTGAGAGAAGGCACTGCCGTGCACGACTTTTATAATCCAGATCGAATTATATTGGGCGTTGAAACACCTCGTGCCAAACAATTGCTGCTTGAGATTTATAAATCCTTCAAGGTTCCTGTTTTGGTTACGGATGTTCGAAGTGCCGAAATGATCAAACACGCTTCAAATTCATTTTTGGCGATGAAGATTTCATATATTAATTTGATAAGTCAGATGTGCGAAAAGATTGGTGCGGATATTGTTAAGGTAGCAGAAGGCATGGGTACAGATCGTAGAATTGGGAAAACTTTTTTGAACGCCGGCATCGGTTTTGGCGGTTCTTGTTTCCCAAAAGATTTAGTTGCTTTTATTAAAATTGGGGAGAAACTTAATGTTCCATGCAATCTGTTGCAAGAAGTAGTTGAAATTAATCAATATCAGAAAATCCATTTCGTTAAAAAAGTAGAAAGAGCCGTTCAAAATCTTAAGGGAAAGACACTTGGCGTCTTAGGGCTTGCATTTAAACCTGATACTGATGACATACGGAATTCACCTGCCATTGATATATTGGAAGAACTTAAAAATCGAGGGGCAAAAATTAAAGCATACGATCCATGTGCAATGGCAGCTGCAAAAAGTATTTTAAAGAAGGTTCAATTTGCAAAGAACCCGTACCAAGCCTGTCGTGGCGCTGACGCCGTTTTAGTTTTAACCGAATGGCGTGAATTTCGAGATTTAGATTTAAAAAAACTTAAAAGAAGCTTAAAGAAAGCTGTCATCGTGGATGGACGGAATATTTACGATCCTGCTATAATGAAGAAGAATGGTTTTCGTTATTATTCAATAGGACGTTGATTAAAAAATGATAGAACAGTCTTGGATTGAAGGGGTAAAGATTAAAGAATTAAAGGTGCTTCCAGATGAACGTGGAAAGCTCATGGAAATTTTACGTTCCGATGAATCCATGTTTGAACGTTTCGGTCAAGCGTATGTAACTATATGTAAGCCAAGAATTGTAAAGGGATGGCATTATCACAAACTTCAAGTAGACCATTTCGTTTGTCTTCAAGGAAAAGCCAAGGTCGTTTTGTATGATCCGCGAAAAGACTCAAAAACATATGGAAAACTTAACGAGTTTGTCATCGGGTTGGAAAATCCTTTATTGATTAAAATCCCAACCTTTGTGTATCATGGATTTACGGCGGTCGGCAATCAAGATGCTATGATATTAAACATACCAACCGAAGTGTACCGTTATTCGGAACCTGATGAATTTAGAGCTGACCCATTTTCTAAGGAAATTCCGTATGATTGGGGAAATGTTGATAAAGCCATTAGCGGCTGATTATTTTATTAACTAATAACAAACATATTTAAACTGTGAGGAAACGATGAAGGGAATTGTGTTGGCGGGCGGGCTTGGAACAAGACTTTCTCCTTTGACGCAGGTGACGAATAAACATTTACTGCCTGTATATGACAAGCCGATGATTTATTATCCTATTCAAACTCTTATCAAGGCAGGTATTCGCGACATTATGATTGTAACAGGAGGGAACTCGGCAGGCGAATTCTTAAGACTTCTGGGTAATGGAAGCATGTTTGGATTAAAAGATCTTTACTATACGTATCAACGCGGTGAAGGCGGAATTGCAGAAGCGCTTTCACTTTGCGAGCATTTTGCTGACAACAAGCGGATTGTTGTAATTCTTGGGGATAATATTATTGAAGACGATATGACAGCTTCCTCCGATAAGTTTCGGCATCAAGAACGAGGTGCGAGAATTTTCTTGAAGAAAGTTTCTGATCCAGAACGGTTTGGGGTTCCAGAAATTAAGAATAGAAAAATTATTCAAATTGAGGAAAAACCAAAAAGTCCAAAAAGTCATTATGCCGTTACTGGAATTTATATGTATGATGAAACGGTATTTAAAATTATCAAAACTTTAAAACCCTCTAAAAGAGGGGAATTAGAAATCAGCGACGTGAACAATCAATACATTAAGCAAGGGGTCATGGAGTTTGATACGTTAAAAGGTTTTTGGACAGACGCTGGTACTTTTGATTCGCTTTTGAATGCAAATCAACTCGTTGCTAAGAAATACGATAGGAAAAGATGAAACAGTTTTTGGTGACAGGTGGATCTGGGTTCATCGGATCTAACTTTTTACATTACTTTTTAAAAACACATTCTGATATTTCTGTTGTTAACCTGGATAAACTTACCTATGCCGGTGTTCGGGCCAATACGCAGGACCTAGAAAAGGATTCCCGATATAAGTTTGTCCACGGCGATATCTGCGATGCTCACTTGGTCGGGCAGTTAGTAAGTGATGCAGATTGTGTCATTCATTTTGCAGCTGAAACTCATGTCGACCGGTCGATCGGAGGCGGGCTCGATTTCGTTACTACTAATGTGGTGGGAACGGGAGTTCTTTTAGAAGCCGTCAAAGAAAGAGGCGTTAAAAAATTCATGCATTTTTCAACCGATGAAGTGTACGGTTCCTGCCCGAAAGGTTCTTTTTCAGAAACCGATACGCTTAATCCTTCTAGCCCTTATTCCGCCGCAAAAGCAGCTAGCGATCTTTTGGCTCTAGCTTATTTCAAGACCCATCACGTGCCGGTTGTTATTGTTAGAAGCACCAATAATTATGGGCCCTTTCAATTTCCTGAAAAAGTGATTCCGCTCTTTATCACTAACTTGATTGAGGGGAAAAAAGTTCCACTTTATGCAAAAGGTGAGAATGTACGAGATTGGCTTTACGTTGGGGATTGTGTTAAAGGCGTAGATTTTATTTTGGAGCATGGAAAAGACGGAGAAATTTATAACTTGGGCGGGGGATCTGAAATTAGCAATATTGAACTTACACGAAGCATTTTGAAAGAATTTGGAAAAGGGGATGACGCAATTCAATATGTTGAGGACCGTCCAGCCCATGACTTTCGATACAGTCTCAATACAGACAAACTTAAAAAACTTGGTTTTGGAGTAAAATCTAATTTTCAAAGCTGTCTCAAAGAAACAATTGTGTGGTATCGAGGCCATCAGCCATGGTGGGCACCGCTTAAAAAAGACGCATTTACGTTGAAATGATATGACCTATGAGAATTTTAATTACAGGGTCAAATGGGATGCTGGGTTCAGATTTGGTTAAGGAATTAAATTCCTTTTATGAAGTATGTGGTTTGGGGCAGGATCTTAATCGACATTCTAAAATTGAATATTGTCAAACGGATATTACAAACAGAACAGCGGTTTTTAAAGCAGTTTCTTCCTTAAAACCAGCAATCATCATCCACACTGCGGCTTATACCGATGTAGATGGTTGCGAGCTTAATCCTCATCAAGCGTTCAATGTAAATGTAAAGGGTACCGAATTTGTGGGTGAAGCAAGCAATTCGGTTGGAGCAACTTTATTTTTCATCAGCAGTGATTACGTATTCGACGGAACCAAGTTGATTCCGTACACTGAAGAAGATTTACCCAACCCTTTAAGTGTTTATGGCCGCTCGAAGTTTGAAGCGGAAGAGCTTTTAAAAAAGAGGTGTTATTCTGTTAGAATCATTCGCAGTAGCGGGTTGTTTGGAACAGACGGGAAAAATTTTTTCAAAACCATTCTTCAAGCTTCAATTCAAGAGCGAGAACTTCGTGTGGTGACGGATCAGAAAGTAGCCCCCACCTATACAAAACATTTAGCAAAGGGGTTGCGGGCAATAGTGGAAAAAGGAAATCGTATTAACGGCTGGGCAGTATATCATTTGGCAAATGAAGGTGAAGGAACATGGTTTGAAGCTGCAAGCCGAGTATTAAAAAAAATAAACTCAGGAGTTAACTTAAAACCCATTTCATTTCAAGAATTAGGCCGTCCGGCGAACCGACCGCTTAATTCTATTTTTGATATGTCGAAGATTAAAAAAGATTTTTCTATCCAATTGCCGTCATGGGAAGAAGCATTTAATCAATATTGGAGTGAATCATTAAAGCAAGAGTCTCAAAGTTTAATTTCATCACATTCAAAAGACAATTGAATGTTTTATTGAAATATTAGCGAGGAAATCAAATGAAAAAAAGAGCATTGATTACGGGTATTACAGGGCAAGACGGTTCTTATCTCGCTGAATTTTTGTTGGAGAAAGGTTATGAAGTGCATGGAATTGTACGTCGAGTGGCGCTCGAAGACCCGGAACACCGCATATGGCGAATTAAACACATCCTTGATAAAATTCAACTTCATTCGGCCTCACTTGAAAGTTATCCAAGTATTTTTGAAGTTGTAGAGAAGGTGCAGCCTGTCGAATGTTATCATTTGGCGGCTCAAAGTTTCGTAAGTTATTCGTTTGAAGATGAATTCTCTACAATGAATACCAACGTTAACGGCACACATTCAATCCTTTCATGTATTCGTCAGAGGGCTACGAAATGTCGTTTCTACTTCGCAGGTTCCAGCGAAATGTTCGGTGTTGCCACAGAGTCACCCCAAAAGGAAACGACCCCGTTTTATCCACGTTCATCCTATGGAATTTCCAAACTTACCGGATTTCATTTAACCCGCAATTATCGTGAAGCTTATAACCTTTTCGCAGTGAGTGGCATCCTTTTCAACCATGAATCACCGCGGCGCGGTTACGAATTTGTAACCCGAAAAATCACCAGTGCAGTGACACGGATTAAAATGGGGCTGCAAAAAAACCTTCGTTTAGGGAATATCGAAGCGAGGCGGGATTGGGGGTTTGCAAAAGACTATGTGAAAGCGATGTGGCAGATGCTTCAACAGGAAAAGCCGGATGATTATGTAGTTGCGACAGGCGAAACCCACACGGTACGGGAATTCTTAGAACTGGCATTCAAACACGTCGGATTGGATTGGCAAAAATATGTTGTTAAAGATACAGACTTGTTTCGTCCCGCTGAAATTTACGAACTTCGCGGAGATTACAGCAAAGCTCAGAAGGTGCTTGCTTGGAAACCGACGGTTTCGTTTAAAGACCTTGTAACAATGATGGTTGATGAAGATATGCGTCAATCTCACATTGCAGTCTCTTAAGGATAGGAAAGCACCTGAAGTGAATGTTAAGTTTTCCATCTGCAACAGAAAGTATTTCCACAAATTTAAGTCTCTGATAATTCAACTTCGCTAAAATGTCAAAAAAGATAATAGAAAGTTTCACAAGAGAAGATTTGATTTTAATTTTTATTATAACTCTGGCATTTTTATTGCGTTTTTTTGGAGTTTCGTTCGGTTTGCCATATCTCTACCATACCGATGAACCGATTGTGGTTAATCATGCTCTAGCTTATGCTTCAGGCGATCTTAACCCTCACTTTTTTAAGATTCCGCCATTGATAAGTTATCTTCTCTTTATTGTTTATGGAGTCTATTATGTGATAGGCAAGTTTTGCGGAGTGTTTGGAGGAGTAGAAGATTTTAGCCGCTTGTTTCTAACAAACCCGACTACTTTTTATCTGATTGCCCGTATCTTCTTTGGAGTCATCGCGGGCACATTAAGCGTATATGCATTATATCGGTTAGTCCAGAAATATTTCTCGGTTGAACATGCTCTCGTTTCTGCTTTTTTCTTCGCCGTTACCTTCTTGCATGTCCGTGATTCCCATTATGTTTATGTAGATATTCCGGTTGTCTTAGCACTTATTGTTTGTTTTTATTTTATTTTTGAGATTTTAAGTACAGGAAAACGGAAAGCCTACTTTTGGTTTGGGGTTACTTATGGAATTGCTACCGGAGTAAAATATAATGCTGTTTTTGTTATTATACCGTTCTTTTTAGCACATGTTCTGAGTTGTCGATCACGCAAAGTTCAACTCATCGACTTTAATCTAATCATGTCACTCGTTCTTTCCGGAGTCGTTTTTTTTGCCGCCAATCCTTTTGCATTAATCGATTTTTCGACGTTTTCCGCAGAAATATTGCATCAAGCGGGAGCAGAAGGAATGCAAACATGGTTTCATCATCTCGCTTATTCTTTAGCTGGAGGATTAGGAATTCCACTCTTAGCAATAGCCCTATACGGTCTTTTGAGAGGGTGTTTTTACCGGGAACCAAAAAGATGGATCCTGTGTTCCTTTATTATTTGCTATTATTTGGTTTTATGTTTTAAGAGTCAGTCGTTTGCTCGCTACGCATTGCCAATCGTGCCATTCGTATGCTTTTTTGCGGCGGATGGATTGATAACAATCAGTAGTCAGGGGGGCTGGAAAAAAGCGCTGCCCTTAACTTGCGTTCTGGTTATGATGCCATCCTTGTATAAGGTCATTTTGTCGGATGATTTGTTTTTGCGTGGAGACGTGAGAACTGAGGCAAAGCAGTGGGTGAATAACGAAATTCCAGCTCATGCTAAAATTGCCTTAGATGAGAATTTTTTTATGCCGCAGCTCAAGATGGATCTTCGTCAGTTATTGGAAAAACGACAGGAAATCCTCGGAGGAGAGAGGCATTATAGTTCCATACAGAAGAAAAGGCTTGATATTCTAATCGATCAAGCGCAAAAAGAGGGCGATCATAGTTATGAGCTTTATTTCTTAAAACAAAATTCTTTTGGACAAAACTTTTTGTTCTCAACACCTTCCGTTCCGTTAGATTTGAGCTATTTAAAAAAAATAGGTATTCAGTTTCTTATTCTTACAAAGACAGAAAAAGAAAACGCCAACTTTTATAAATTAGTTAGAGAAAGTGGAAGCTTAGTTAAACGGTTTACGCCCTACAAAGACATTTCGATGGAATGGCCAATTGACCGATTGGCTCTAACAGGTGGGCCTTTTCTTTTGGAAGATTTGATTAGCAGAAATAAAAATGGCGAAGTGGTTGAAATCTATCGGTTAAGTTAGTTTTGCGCTAGCGTGAAAAGGAAGGTTCGCGATCAGGTCTGACTGTTGGCGAAATATTTTTTGGAGTAGGTGAGTAGTGTTTGGAGTTTCTATACCGCCAAAACGAAAGAGCTTCGAAAAGCGCCTGGCCCATAATGCGCATGTTGACAGAAGATTTTCCAAATTGACGTCCGCGATGATTCGAAGGCACTTCTTTAATTCTATATTTTAAATCATGTGCTTTGATGATTATTTCGGGCAACACAAAAAGTGATTTAGAATTCAGTTCAACCTTATTAAATAACTCTTTCGGCCAAGCTTGGGACCAATTGTAATCATTGATGCGGAGTTTGAATAAGTAATTTAACAAAAAGATATAAATGACGGAAAGAAAGAAACGAAATAGCTGGTAAGCATTTCGTTGCCATCTGACGCCGAGCACCACATCTGCCTCATTTTTTACAAGCGGTTCTATAAATTGTGGAATTTCCAAACAATCAAATTCTTCGTCAGCGCCAACGTAAGCTAAAAACCGGCCTCTAGCTTTTTTAATTCCATCTTTTAACGATTGCGCATACCCCTTGTTGCAATCGTGGAAAATGAGCTGTACTCCATTATATTTGCGTGCTTCTTCAAGCATAATAGTCTTTGTTCGGTCCTTGCTCCCGTCTTCTATAAGAATGACTTCCGAATTCCATTCAAGATGATCATTTAATACCGAATAGAGATTTGCTAAAACACGTGCAATATTCAATTCCTCATTGTAAACGGGAATAATAAAGCTAACCGTTGGATTTGCGTTCATGTTCGTAAATTTGTTTTAGGTGCAGGCTGTAGAGTATTCATTAGAGCTTTTTATGCTTTTTTTTAGAAATTTTACCCTTGATGTCTGATATTGATTCGCGAATTTGGTGGAAAAAACCAAGCATACGACTTACAGCCTTATCATTGATCCCAAGACGCCGTTTTGTGAAGTCGTAGCATCTCAAAATAACCTTATCCAAATAGATCCAAACGCGATGGATTGTATCGTGCGGTCTTGATCGATATTCAGTTGATTTGACGGCAAATTTTTTATGCTCTTTGGTAAAATAATAGAGAGCTATTGATTTGCGAGTCATATTCTTTGGACATGCAAGGGGAATTGGATGCCCATGAAAAGTATCTTTGTCAGTGCTAAAGATGACGCATCGGTTAAATGTGGGGGCGATTTTCCGAATTCTGCGTTTCATGGTTCTGTCCCATAGTTCTAAATGGCCATGATATTTTGTCTCCCAATTCTTATTCAAATAAACTAAAACGTTAACACGTCTACGCCATGTTGGATGGTGAGGATGTCCTGTAAAATCAGCATGCATATTTAAAAATCCGCCACGCCCAGTCTGGTGCAAACCGCCTCCTTCGAGACTAGGGTCGGCGAATAATCCTTTGATTCCCGTCAATTGGGAAAGAAATTCGACAAACTTTTCAGAATTCAGTTCTTCTATAATATTGCATAACTTCTTCCCGATGGTTGAGAGATCGGTTTTGCCAAACTTTTTTTCATTTACGTGAACATAATGGATCCACGTTTTAGAATCGAAAGGAGGAAATTCGTTTAACGCATCTTCCGCTGCTTGGGGTATTAAAAAATCATCCAAGGCAATATGTGGATAAGGCTCCGCTTGGATGTATTTTGTGTGCAAATGATCCAGGTTAGGATAGAAAGATGAATAAGGGATGATTAATTCTTGCTTGGTGTCCAGTTCAGTTGTCATGAGAGGCAGCTGAAGCATAATCTTTTGACTGTGATGAGGCTTTTTTAGTTTCGTTTTTACTTCTTGCTTCTCCAGAGGAGGCAAGTTGGAAGGATGACTTTAAATTCAGCTTTAAACCACCAAGCTGTGGGACTTCTACGTAATTTGTCTTTGTCGGATTTTTTATCGTATAGCCTAAAGAACTGTTAAAATAGGATCCAGTCAAAATTTTAATTCCAATGCCGGTGCCGGCTCCGATTAAGCCGGGAGGTGCAGAATTTAAGTTGTCTTTCCACCACTTTTCAGAAAAAAATAAAGAAGCAATTTCCATATGGCCGACTTCATGAGAGAAGAAGAAGCAATCATTTTGAAGCAGAGGCCACAGATACTTAACGCATGTTTCTAACGAAGTTCGGTAATCCACATCCACCCAAACTAAGATACATTTTTTATTGAAATGGGGAAGCGTGTTTTCAAAATACCCTTTATTAAACCGGCAAACTTCAATCCGTCCATAACGTTTTATATTTTCCTTAACTTCCTCAAGGGTTCCGCACCACGAACCTTTTGTATAGGTGTGACGTTCTTTTGATGACATTAACGCGTGTTCCTTGTCTTCCGCGTGAGGTTCGGGGAGTCCTTCAAAGGAGTCGAAAATTTCAAGCGTTCGGTTACAAAGAGCGCAAATTAAAGACAGGTTAGTCGCGCTGACGCCTTTGTAGGTTCCGCACTCTACCACAACACCTTCTAGGGCTTTGGGGGTATTTAAAATAGCCGTTGCAATGGCAAGATGTTCAATGAAACTTGAGCCTGAAACGATTCGACCATTGTTTAAAATCATCTTAATGACCAAGCTCAATTTAGTCCAAAAACTGACTTGGTATTCTTTTCCGGTTTCTTTACTGAAAAAATCACCAAGGAAAATAGGGATGCAGAAAATTTGGACTAGGATGCGATAAAGCTTTGCGATGATTTTCATCATTTGGGTTGTGAGGTGTAAAACATTATAGTTTAATAAGTTACAATATTCTCAAACTTTACTCAGTTCAGAAATATTGCTCACATATATATCATAAAGCGTTTATTTCAGCAAGGCGTAATGTTTTCGCTAAAGTAGCTCTGAACAATATGTTAACCAATTTACCCTCTACAGACTGTACGGATAAAATAGTGAGTGATCCGGAGCAATTTTAAAGCCAGTTTGAAGCGTAGATTTGGAATTCTATTAGGTGATAGGCCGGAAAATGCACAGCGACACCTATAAGGAAATCTGGTATATTATCAAATTCATTTTTAGATTTAACGCTTGAACCATAGGGATTGCTTATGATTTTAGAGCTTTCTAGATCGATATTCACGTGGGCAATAATTCTCCCATCCATTTTTTTTCTAGGTTCTCGGTTCCAACCTATTGTTATCACAAAGGATACAACGCTTAGAGGCGTCCTTTACTGTGCTTTGGGTATGGCATGTCTTTCATTTAGCGTTATCTTATTCAGTGCTTTTCATCTCTTAAATCCCACAGCCATTTGGTCTTTTTTGATCATTCTTGTGCTGCTCCAATACCGTTCGTTCAAATCTCTCACAGGGTGGCTGAGAAGTGTAATTTCTGATTTAACTTCTGCTAAAACAATATCCGGAAAATTTCTTAATTGGTGTTTCGCGTTATCCTGCGTGGCACTTTTAATTGGCACACTAACTCCGGAGACGGGAGGGGATGCCCTGACCTATCAATTGAATCTTCCCAAAGGTTTCTTATTAAAGGGATCTATTCAGCCAGATTATTACGATCTGAATTCTTATCTGTCATTATTCATGAATTATCTATACTTAATCGGTCTCGCAACAGGAGGGGTTTATACAGCGAAGTTGTTCCACTTTTTTTGCGGTTTTTTGCTTTTTGTAGCAGTTAAACGAACAATTGCCGAAGAAATTAAACATGATGGAATCGCTACTTTTTTCGGACTCGTTGTTTGGTTAACGCCCACCATTTATAATTTACTTTCAACAGCTTACGTAGATGGAGCGGTTACATTTTATGTTTTCCTCGCTCTTTACGTGCTTATCAAAGCATTTGATCAAGCAAGTTGGAAGAGTTTTCTTCTAAGCGGTTTTTTGTTGGGGTGTGCAGTGGCTATAAAATATACCGCGATGTTTTCGTTTCTCGGCTTATTTGGGCTTTGGTTGTTTGAATTAATCAAAAGAAGGCAACCTCTTGAGTCTTGCAAGTATTTTTTTATTTGGTTTATTAGCTTCAGCATTGCTTGCGGGTATTGGTTTGTTAGAAATCTAATTATGACAGGGAATCCTGTTTTCCCTTATGCTGCTTCCGTATTCCATACAGCCCCTCTGGCTGGAACGCAGTATCAAACATACGGAATCGGTAAGAGTTTTTTTGATTTTTTATCTATTTTTTGGACGATGTTTTATTCGCCAACGGCATTTGGTTCATTTGGTTCAAGAATAGGCATTTTTTATTTTCTTTTTTTACCTTTTCTTTTAGTGGGTGCATTTTTTGTGCCGCGTTCACGAAAGTTTTTAGTTTTTATTTTATTTTTTATGATCTCTTGGTTTTATGTGTGTCAGGCCCACAGGTACGTTTTGCCAGTGCTTCCCGCAGTGAGCGTTGCAGGGGCTTTAGGATTTTATAAGTGCTGTTCTATGGCATCGCCTAAGATGGAAAAAATACTAAAAACTTTGGTTGGAAGCGTAGGTTTGATTATTTTAGTAGTTTATTTGTTGGAAGGGATGTTTCATTATCGTTATGCTTATCTCTTGTTTTCAGGCCGATGGAATACAGATACATACTTGCTTAAAATGGAACGAACTTGGCCGATATCTAAGTGGGTCAACAAGGAATTACCGGTACAAAGCAAACTTTTAGTTGTGGAGGAGCCAAGGCAATTTTACTTTGATCGGCCAATTATGAGAGAGGTCTATCTTAAATATCGAACGCATTACGACCAGGCAAGCAACAATGTTGAGTCTACCTCTAAACTTCTGAAGTCTTTGGGTATTAGTCATATATTGACAACTGCAGACGTTTTACGTCAAGATACCATGGGAACGAAGGAACCTATAGGGTCGTTGCTTCAAAGCCATTTTGCCACAATGGTTTATTCGGTTCAGTCACAGAATATCCGCGATGAAAAGTACGTTTATGAAGTTTATCACTTAAACTAATTACTTATGACAACGGGGAAAGCTTTGGAAACTTCGAAAATAATCTCAGAAGATATCGAAAATCTTGCAGCGTCCATCCATGATTTAACTCAGCATTTTGAGGGTAAAACCTTTCTCCTTACGGGGGCCGGTGGATTTTTAGGAAAGTACATTGTTCTGCTTTTTAAATATCTAAACGAAAATGTTTTAAAACGTAAACTCTCAGCCATACTGCTTGATAATTTTATCACTGGCTATGAAGAGCAGGTATTTTCTGATCAAAATCTACGGTTTTACCGGCATAATGTCATCGAACCCTTTCGAACGAATGAACCAATTGACTATATTATTCATGCGGCAGGCATTGCATCTCCCGCTTATTACACGAAATATCCCGTCGAAACGATGGATGTGGGAACGATTGGAACTCGCAATATGTTGGAATTAGCACGTGAAAAGGCCCTGACTGGTTTCGTTTTTATGAGTTCAAGTGAAGTTTATGGAGATCCGGACCCACAACACGTTCCGACCGCTGAAAATTACAATGGAAATGTTTCAATTACCGGACCGCGTTCCTTTTATGATGAATCTAAACGTTTTGGTGAGGCGATGTGCCTCGTATTCTGGCGTGTTTTTGGCGTTCCAATAAAAATAGTCAGGCCGTTTAATGTTTATGGTCCGGGAATTAGGCCGGCTGACTTCCGCGTACTTCCAAATTTCATTGAACATGCGTTGCGTCGGGAGCCTCTGCCGATTCATGGCGACGGCAGAAACACAAGATCCTTTTGTTATATTAATGATGAAATAGAGGGAATTTTTAGGGTTTTGTTTTCCAGCGCAAACGGGGAATATTTTAATGTTGGAAATCCAGAACCAGAAATTTCAGTGGAGGGTCTCGCTAAACTTGTCGTAGAGTTAATGCCGTACCCTGTTGAGATTGCGCACATCGATCCACCGCATGCAGTCTATGCATCTTGCGATCCCAAACGGCGATGCCCGGATATTTCCAAATTACAATCTTTAACGAATTTTACGCCAAAATATTCTTTGTCTGAAGGATTGAAACGGACCATTGAATGGTTCAGTAAACAAAAACAAAATACAACAACAGCGAAAGGGTAGGGCCGTGGAAAAATTAAAACATATTAGTTCCGCCTATAGCGACCAGCGTGGCGACATTTTTAACGTTTTTGAAGGAAAAGTAGGGCATGTCGCCTTGATCACATCAAAAAAAGGGTCCGTTCGCGCTAATCATTACCACAAAGAAGATCTGCAATACATTTACTTAATTAGCGGTGCCTATGAAAGCCATAGTTGTGATGTAAAAAATCCTCAAAAAAAACAAGTGCTGTATGTGAAGCCGGGCGACATTGTGGAAACACCACCGATGATTGCCCACGCCCAAAAATTTACAGAAGATTCGGTCTTTTTGGCTTTGAGCAGCCGAGAGCGAGAAGAGGGTAAGTATGAAGATGACACGTTGGCTTTCCCTGTAATTGAAGGATACTTAAACCCCGCCTTAAAAACGAAGTAGCATAAGAACGTTAAGAATATGAACAGAACAATAATTGTCACCGGTGCCAGCCGGGGCCTTGGATTATATTTATCAAAGCGCTTCGTCATGCGTGGCGATCAAGTCATTGGTATTAGTCAGACCAAAAAATACTGGAAAGAAGCTCGTGCTTTTGTCCGTGATTCTAGAAGATTCAAATTGGTCCAGTTAAATCTTATATCTGAGAAAAAGGTTAGCCATTTTTTTACACAATTAAAAAAAGAAAAAATATGGATAGATATTTTGGTCAACAATGCAGGGTATGCAGGAACTCTGCAACGGGTCGAAGACATAAGCGCTGAAGAGTTGAATAAAAATTGGCAGCACAACCTAGTTTCTCAATTTTTGACGATAAAATATGCATTTCCATTTTTTAAAAAGCAGAAAAAAGGTTTTATTGTCAATATATCCTCAATGGCTGGAAAACGCGCTGTTCCGCGGCTTTTTCCTTATTCGGCGAGCAAGTTTGCCGTTCTCGCTTTGTCGCAATGCGTAGCGAAAGAAAATGCTGAAAATGGCATAAAGTGCATTACGGTTTGTCCTAGCGGAATGAATACTGAGATGAGGGCAAAATTATTCGGAAAAAAAGATGCATCTTTACAGCAAAGCTCAGATTTTGTCGCTGACATTGTCATGAAAGTAATCCATGGAAAAATCGAAGTCCTCTCCGGGGGAGACATCGTCATTTGTCACGGCAAAATTAAAGCGATCAATCCACCGCCTAGCGCTTAACATGCAAAGCCCTGCCAAAATTGATCTTTATTTAAAAACAGTTTGCAGATATTGCGATACACCGCTCCCAGAACCTTTTTTGGAGCTGGGGAATTCACCCTTGGCCAATTCCTTTCTTTCGTCTAATAAAGGCGTGAAAGATGAATTTTTTTGCCCCCTAAGTCTTACGTTTTGCCAAAACTGCACTCTTGTTCAATTAACTCATGTGGTGCCTCCGGATTTAATGTTTTCTAATTATCTATATGTCAGTTCAACGACGACGACATTTCAGAAACATTTTGCTGATTATGCAAAAAATGTTACAACCAGATCATCAGGAGATAAAAAATTATTGGCCGTTGATATCGGAAGTAATGACGGCTTGCTGGTTTCTTGCTACCAAAAAGAGGGAATGGATGCTCTTGGGGTTGAACCTGCGAAGAATCTGAGCAAAACCGCAAACGAAGAAGGACGGCTCACTTTAAATCAATATTTTGATGCAGAGTGCGTTGATTACATTTTAAAGCATTTTCGTCATGTAGATGTTATCAGCGCCAACAATGTTTTTGCCCACATTGATGGATCTCAAGAATTTTGTAAAAACGCACATCGATTACTTTCTGAAACAGGGATGCTTGTTATTGAATTTCCCTATCTTTTTACGATGCTTTCAGAAATGTTTTTTGACATGATTTACCATGAGCATCTTTCCTATATCTCTCTTCATGCGCTCAGTTTTTTGCTTCAAAAACACCAGCTTCAGATTTTTGATGTTGAAAAAGTTGCGTCTCACGGCGGTTCGTTACGGGTGTTCATTCAAAAAAAAGGCGGGCAGCGCCTAGTTTCAAAAAACGTGATTTTGTTGATGGAAGATGAAAAAAATAAAGGTTATCAATTAATTCAAACGTACAAGCGTTTTGCCGAAAAAGTAAGGCAATTCAAATTAGATTTTATAAGTCTTATTCAGGATTTGCGGGGTGAAGGAAAATCTCTTTCAGGATATGGAGCTCCAGCTAAAGCGACTACAATAGCAAGTTACTGCAATTTAACAACCTCCGACATTCAATATATCGTGGACGATAATACGCTAAAGCAGGGGAAATTTTCTCCAGGCGCTCATATTCCGGTTGTTTCAAGCGAATATCTGAATAATCATCTCACTAACTTTGTCATTATTTTTGCCTGGAATTTTGCTCAGGAAATTATTCGTAAAATCGAACCCCTACGAACCAAGGGCGTTAAATTTATAATTCCATTGCCTCACCCTGAAATCGTTTAGTAATTTCTGAAAAACGAGATACCTTATGCGACATGAAAAAAAAGATTTTTATGTACTTCTAATTTTGCTTGGAAGTCTTTTTGTTTTCTATCCAGAACTCTTTTTCGCGAAAGCAGCTTCGTTAATGGGAGACCATATTGACCAACATTATCCTTGGGCGTACTTACTAGCCGAATCGATCAAACAGTTTAAGTTTCCATGGTGGACGAGTTTGATTCATAGCGGTTTTCCGATTGTTGCCGAAGGGCAAATCGGAGCTTTTTATCTCCCCAATTTGATTTTATGCTTCTTATTGCCAATAAAATGGGCTTACTCGTATACGAATCTTGTCCATTTCTTTATCTCGGGCTGGGCCACTTATCTTTATGTGCGCTTGATGAAACTCAGTCGGACTTCAGCCTTAACCGCTTCAATTGTTTTTTTGTTTGGAGCCGCTTATGGAGGGGCTTACTACAATATTACTTCTTTGAAAACGATTGCTTGGTTTCCGGTCTCTCTCTTCTTCTTTGAGAACTTTTACTCATCAAAAAAAATGAAGCATCTCTTTTTTTTATCCTGTTCAATCGCTCTTTCTTTATTAGCGGGTTATTTTCAAATAGCCGTATTGGCACTGCTCATTTTTTTGTGTTATGCACTACTTAGAATTTTTATTTTTTCTGAGAAAGAAAATGATTCTTTTAAAACTAAGTTCAACTGCGTTGCTTTGCTTACCGTAGCAATTGGAATAGCATTGGCACTGGCTTTCCCTCAACTTTTTTTGACTTTTCAGCTCACCAAGCTTTCTAATCGTGCCTACCTTCCGGAGAGCTATGCTTACGTCGGGTCGATGTCTCCTCTTGTTATCCTTACTGCCTTTTTTCCTGTGATGCAGGGGTTTTTACGCGGAAACAGTCTTTACGGCGGAACAATTTCAATCTTCTTTATTTTATGCGCCTTGTTTGGTGATTTCCGAAAGACGAACCTATTTAAAATTTGGGTTTGGGTTGCGTTTATTTCGTTTTGTTTTGCGCTTGGCCGGTGGAGCCCATTTTATGTTGGGATGATAAAGATAACTCACTTTTATTTATTCAGAATGCCCGCTAAGTTTCTGGTATTTATTTGCTTTGCAGGTGCAATGTTGACAGGGATTGGCGTAGAAACAATTCAAAATTATATTCATTCAAAAAGAACACAATTTCCATTGTGGAAAATTAGTTTAGTTTATGGCGGTCTGTTAAGTTTTGTCATTTTGTGCCAGATTTTTATTTATTATTTCATGGGGGCCGGACGTGTTTTAAGCTTAAAAGCAGGAGAATGGTTCGTTGGGAAGTTTGTTTACGGGCAAACAGGTCATCCGTATTCCTTGGAAGTATATTCCGGAAAACTTCAGGGCGCATTGGACTCAATTAAACAGATGGTCTCATTTGTCAATCCATGGAATATTTGGACCTATTGTTTGTTCGCTATAAGTTTTGTTTTTATGCTGAATTTAAGACCAGGGAAAAAAGAAGGTAAAAAATGGCTTTTGCTCTGTTTCCTTTTTCTTTTTGTCGACTTGTATGCTTATGCCTGGTGTGATATCAAAAAGGATTTTGATACTTACGCAAATATTTATCAACCCTCGTCAATTATTGAGCGCTTAATCAAAGAAAGGGAAGCGGGCAAGATGGAGCGCATCTATAGTTTCCGGAATGAAAATGAGCTTCTTCCGATCATTCCAAGTTCAAATATGCTATATGGGTTTGAGGATATTGGCGCTTACTCACCGTTGGTCATGCAGCGCTACCATGAAACCATCGGACAATTTGGAAATATTAATGATTCCAACCTAGCGTATACTCCATCACAAGAATTTTTAAAAGAACATCTCAATATTCTAAACACGCTTGGCGTTTCCCATGTTCTGTCAAAGCAAGAAATCAAACAAGACCATCTGGATTTGCTTCTGTATGACCCGCAATCAAAAACCTACCTTTATCGAAATCAAAACCATCATGCCAAAGCTTTTTTTGTTTCTAAGGTTGAACTTTTTCCGGACTGGCTTCAGCTCAAAGTTTGTTTTCTGAAAGCCCGCTTTAATCCTTATGATGTTCTTTTGCTTGAGCGTAAAGAATTAGAGAAAATTAGCTTGTCTGATTTCCATACATCCAAAAATCAGCGTGCCACACTGATTCGAATTGGCCAGACTTCCGATTCTGAGTCATGGTCAGCACAAGTGGGGCAGCCTGGTTTTTTTGTTTTAACAAATATGATGTATCCGGGCTGGACAGCTTCGCTAAACGGAAAAACGGTTCCTATTTTGAGTGCTTACGGTCTTTTCCAAGCCGTTTGGATTGAAAAAGCGGGAAAGTATGAAATTAGCTTAAAGTACAAACCTTTTCACCAATGAAGCTAGAGTCTTCTCTTTCAAAATCATCTGGGATTCAATTGATAAGTTTAAACCAATGCCCCGTTTGTCAAGGAACGTCCCGGCGGCAAATTTTTAATATTACAGATTCACCTGTTTATGATTGCAACAGCTGTGGGTTGCGTTACCTGGATCCGTGCTTGTCGCCATTAGCAATGCAATCTGCTTATGAATCAAATGAAACTCTTTCAAATTTGCATAGCTTTCATGAAGGGTATTACGATTACGGCGATCTTTCGATTAAAAGTAAGACTTTCTCCGATTTTGAAAAGGCGCTTAAGTTGTTAGAAGAGCATCTTTCAGGAAGCGTGAAACCCTATACTATTTTTGACGTGGGTTTTGGCAATGGCTTTTTTCTCGCTCTCGCAAAACAACGCGGCTGGGCGGTGAACGGAAGTGATTCAAGCTCAAAGAATGCAGAACTAGCATCCAAAAAATTTTCTTTGGAACTTTTGTGTACTGATTTTAAAAAATATGAGAGTTCCGGAAAACTTTTCGACGTGGTTTCTTTTTGGGATGTCATCGAGCACTTGCCAAATCCTCATGAATTTATAAAAAAAGCAAGTTTAATGCTAAAACCAAACGGCCTTATTCTTATCGGTCTTCCAAACGACAAAAGCATGCTGAGGTTTATTTCCTCCTTTCTTTATCGTGCCACTTTTGGCCGGTTCCGCAAAGGAATTGAAAGCACTTATTTTTTAGAGCATGCGGCTTATTACAATTTAAAAACGCTTCAAAACTTGCTCAATCAGAATAAGTTCGTACTTTGCAATCACTTTTTGACAAGCACCGACTTAGAAAAATATTCTTTCTCTCGGATGGATAAGCTTATCGCCGGAACGATCCTTTTCCTTGGAAAGATTACAGGTTATGAAAATAGATTAGTTGCGGTTTTTCAGCGAGAAAGGGCCCATTGACTTTCTGAATAAGAAGTTTAGAATCTTGAAAACAATTGGACGTTTAGTATGGTAGCAAAAATTTTACGGAAAGCCTTTTATAAAATAGTGGGACTCAATCCGCTTGTGGACCGCTTTGTCCGTTACCGAAAACCCAGAGAATACTGGCAAAAACGGGGAGGAGAAGGGTACTTCCAGGAACAGGAAGTGGTTTACGACCGGACATTGCGAAGCCAGTTCATCGGCGAAGAGATCAACAAACTTTTCTATCAAAGCCTGCTTGAAATTGGCTGCGGCTACGGAAAACAACTCCAAAATTTTAATTGCAATGGTGTATTCTTGGTAGGTTGCGACTTCAGCCGTCCGCAGCTTTTGAAAGCAAAAGCACTTTTTAACGAAAAGGCACCAAAACTGATTGAGGCCGATGCTGAAACGCTCCCGTTTCAAGACAAAGTTTTTGACGTTGTGCTTTCTTCAGCTGTTATTCTTCACAACCAATATGCAAAAGCTCAGAAGATCATTTCTGAAATGATTCGAGTAAGCCGAAAATATATTGTCCACAACGAAGATACCGATATTACGTTTTCTCGCTATGGATACGATTTGCGGAAGACATATGAAAAAATGAATTTTAAAATTTTAAAATCCATTTCGATTCCCTCAGCCCCGGATCCATCTATTACACAGTTCAGCATTATCGAGCTGCCTGCGCCTCAACAAAAAATAAAGCCTGAAGATATTTTGCTTCAATTTCATTAAATGAAACCCGTTGTTATTGTTCCAACTTATAACGAGCGTGAAAATGTTTCTGATCTTGTGGCGACAATCCGCGAAGAAGTAAAGTGTCCCAATCTCCACATCTTAGTGGTAGATAGCGCCTCTCCCGATCAAACAGCTGATGTCGTTTTAGAAATACAGAAGACAGACCGCGAAGTTTTCTTACTCAAGCAGAATGCGAAGCTTGGTTTGGGCGCTGCCTATCAAGATGGAATGCGCTGGGCTTTAGATCATGGTTACGACCGCATTATTACCATGGATGCAGATTTCTCCCACCATCCGCGTTATCTCGATCTTTTTCTTTCAGAATCCGAACGATATAGTCTCGTGGTCGGTTCCCGTTATGTTTCTGGAGGGGAACTTCAAAATTGGCCGCAAGCGAGACGCATGCTTAGCCGCTTTGCTAATTGGTACGCCAGCACGATTACAGGTCTGCCTTTTAAAGATTTAACAAGCGGTTTCCATTGTTTTCATAGCAATCTTTTAAGGCAAATCATTGAAGACGGCCTTCGGGCAGATGGGTATGCGTTTTTGATTGCTTTGAAATTTTTAGCTGTGGTTCATGGGGCGAACTGTTTAGAAATTCCAATTGTTTTTAGTGACCGAACGAAAGGGGAATCTAAAATTTCTAAACGAGTGATCTTAGAATCTATCTTGTTTGTTTGGAAATGTTTCTTCCAAAGATACCGCCTTAAGAAAACAACAGCACAGATTGCGGCTTTTTCAGCCCAAGGAAAAACCGCAATTTATCATGACTAAAACCTTCGGTTTTTCGACCAATCAAAAGAGAATCCTTTATGTCATTTGCCTTTCCGCTTTAGTATTGGGAATTCAACTACGCGCAATCAACCGCCCTTTTCTCGGCCATTATGCAAGTTATCAAGCTACGGTGATGGCTTCAATATCGCGAAATATGCTTCGAGAAAACTTTTCGGAATTACTTTTACCTAAAACTGATTCCATCATTGGCGGAAAAAGGTCTTTACATCTTAATCAATATCCTTTCCCTTCGTTGGTTGCTGCTTTGGGACTTAAGCTTTTTGGCGGAAGCTTTGAATTTTGGGGAAGATTTCAAGCTATTGTATGTAACGCTGTTTCCATAATTTTATTGGGACTCATTGCACAAAAGCTGTTTCACGAAAGAACTGCTTGGATCGCTGCTACGGTTTACGCTTTATCCCCGTTCACGCTTATTTATGGCCAAACTTTTATGTCGGAATCAATGTCGCTTACTTTCTTGCTTCTTTCTCTTATTCTTTTGCTCAAACTTAAACCTGAAAAGTCCAGTTTTCCTGTCATTTTATTTTCCGCGCTCTCTTTTTCAATCTCAGTAACAGGAAGAATTCATCTCATTTTATTTTATCCTCTTTTTGCTTTTCTAGCTGTTCTACCTAAAAGTAAGAATCGAATTCTGAACGGAGCGATATTTAGCTTTATTGCCTTAGCGATGCCCGCGGCTTGGTACATGCATACCTATTTTGCCGCTTTAAACGTTCCGAATATTCATACCAATATATTCCTTCAAGCTTCAGCCCAAAATCCGGAAACCGCAAAGATAATTTTAACGGCGGATTATTGGCGAAAAGTATTAGATATTATTTCACAAATGCTTTTAACTCCTCTCCTTTTCCCATTTTTTCTGATAGCTCCTTTTTTGACAAACAAAAAGGGAAGGGGGTTTTGGATTGCGATGAGCGGTGCTATTTTTGGACTACTTGTCCTTTTTTTAATCCCTGAAAAAATAATGAAGCATGACTTTTATCTTTACGGCACTTTTCCTTTTATTGTGCTTGTGGTTGCTTTTGGAATTGAAATGATCACCGAAAAATTTCCTATCCTGAAAACTAACAGAGCAATCCTGTTTTTTATTCTTATTTACTTGGGAATATCCAGCAGGGTTTTTTTACATCCGATTTTTAGTTCTCCTCCTGATAAACAAAATGTTGTCCGCGTCGGTAAAATAATTCAGGCGAAAACGCAACCAGTCAATTCCTTGATTGTATTTGGAGACGATCCTGCCACCATGCTTTACTACTCTGACAGAGCCGGCTGGCCGCTCCAACCAAACCTTGTTGGAAAGCCGCTTCTCCCTTATCAAAAAAACCCACATCTTGAAAGCCAACATCTCACTGAAACGGCACAGCTAGAAGCAGCGATGAAAGACCCTGTAACATGGTTTAAATATTTAGAGACTCAAGGTGCTTCTTATCTTGTCGCTTCAGTGAAAAGCGAATTAGATTCTACGCCAAGCCTTTTAGTTTATTTGAAAAAGAATCATGAAATGCTTTCGCGCCAGGATGACGACTTTTATTTATTTAAAATTAGCCACAAACATTAATTCAAATCTTTC
>OBEQ011036588.1_pt1 | contig 57350 bp, 70 predicted proteins | sample 1670901 | NCBI WGS metagenome assembly OBEQ01 (sample SAMEA104232315, study PRJEB22302) | groundwater metagenome | biome: forest; feature: aquifer; material: groundwater | place: USA | collected 2011-08-07 | depth 5.4 m
AGAAAATTCTTTAGTAATTTTTCTGTTTCTTTATAGTTTTGAATCCAGTGAATTTTTTTATCGCGTTTAAACCAGGTCATTTGACGTTTAGCGAATTGTTCACTTTCTTTTTGAATGCTATCTAGCATCTGTTGGTAGGGGATGTTGTCTTGGACGTATTGTGCGACAAAACGGTATTCCAAGCCAAGTTCTTCAAGGCGTTTAAATGAAAGTTCTGATCTGTTAAGTTTTTTTACCTCTTTAATAATTCCCTGTATTCTTTTTTGTAACCTTTTATGGATTGCCTTTTTTAGCTCTTTTGGAGATTTTTTGACGCCTATTTGCAAGACATTAAATTGGTTACTCTTATGTAACGGAGTAATCGGCCTTTTTGTTGCAGTAACAATTTCAATGGCTCGCACTAACCTACGGCGGTTTTTTGCATCAATGGTTTTTGCTCTTTTAAGATCCAGCTTTTCTAACATCAAGAAAAGTTCCCGTGTACTTTTTTTCTCTAGTTTTTTTCTAAACTTCCAGTCAGGTTTTACTTCTGGAATTTCAACGCCATCAACCACTGATTGTATATAAAACCCAGTTCCACCAACTAAAAATGGGATGTTACCTTTCTTTTGAATTTGCTGTATTTTTTTAAACGCAAGTTTTTGGAATTGTGCCACGGTAAATCTCCTTTTTGGATTAGCTACATCTAAAAGATGGTGGGGGATGCCTTGCATCTCTTTTTTCGTTATTTTTCCCGACCCAATATCCAGCCCCTTGTAAACTTGGCGTGAATCGGCGGAAATGATTTCTCCCTTATATTTTTTAGCCAGTTCAATAGACAAGTCTGTTTTACCAGAAGCGGTTGGCCCTAAAATTACAATGAGTTTTTTATGCATAGCAGTATTACTAAAACTGCCCCGAGGGGCAGTGGCAGATTTTTTATCGCATGTCTTCTTTTTTTTCTTTGATGGAGTATCGCCATTGTTCTAAGAATTCGACGAAGGTTGAGAAAGGCATGTCAATTAAGGCATTAAAGAAAGCAGTAATGGCATTGTACTGCTTCCAGGTGTTTGACATCCATCGGCCCATTCCCGCAATGGGTAAAAGCAGTATGTCTGAAACGAATCCCAAAAATCCCTCTGATTCTTCTTCTATGGTAAGTTCTTCTGATCGTGTCTTAATCGCTTTTCCAGCAAACAAAATTAAAGCAATGAATATGGTATCAATGACAATAGAGGTAATGGGGAATCTGAAGTAATGAAACACCCAGTAAATGGCGCCAAAAGAAACGCCTGCTCCAAGCAGATATACCAACGAGAGAATGAATCTCGTAACAATACCTTTTTTTCTAGGAATTCTTATTTCATACACATCGGTTTTTTCTTTCTTGTAGACGATTTTCATGGTCTCAAGAATTACCAAGTGAAGGTTTTTAGTTGATGGGGGCTTTATGCTAGTCACCAGAAGAGACATTAGTAGTGTAGGAATCAGTATGTCTACCACTAAAGAAATGGTATTAATATGGCCCTCAAATATTTTTGCTAGAATGAGTTCTAGGACGATTAATGACAAAATTTTGGTGATGAAAATCGATGCGGTAGAATAAATGGCCGCTCTTTTTATTCTTCTTTTTAAATCTGCCAGCCGTTTTGCGAAGGCTCCCTTAATAGCGGATTCCAACACCGCGGGATTTTCAATCTCTTTACCGGTGGTATGTGCATCATCCTTGGACAATATGTCTCCGAGCAGCAAATAAGGGGTATCGTATTTTTCACAAATTTTGTAAAACTTTTTTGCGAGGGGGTGGGACAAATCTTCTTCAATGGTGTGCAGTATAGCGTACATGTTTTGCGAAAGCTTAAAAAGTTCTTCTTCTGAAGGATTGTCCCATTGCGGGTATTTGTACTTTATAAGATTGTAGCTGATGATGGGGTTGTCCAGTTTAAAAAGGGATTGTTGGACGGCGATATATATTTGGACATCTTTCTCTTCCCTTTTTAATAAACCTTTTTCATAGATTGCTTCACTGACTTTTATCCTCTCTTTCATTGCCTCGAACATGTACTCTATGAGCGCCATTTCTTTTATGGATGGAGCGAGGGTTTCTTCAATTTCACAGGCAGCAACTTCTAAGAGTCCGTTGTAAAACTGCAGTCCTGCTTTGCCCTTTTTGTTTTCTGGATTGTTTTTTAGAATAAAAACATACTTATCAATAATTTTCTGGACATCAACTATTTTTGACTCTTCTATTTTGTCATTGGGGAAATATCCTCCCCGTATAAATTCAAAGACCAGGGATTCAGCAATGTTTTCGATCGTGAAATTATTGAGTTCTAAATCTAAAAACCTCCTTTTGAGCTTTCGTATAATGGCAGCCCTCCGCATTAAGTGTTCTTCCTTCCAGTCAATAATGGTTCGTATGTGCTCGTAGAAAGAAGCAACCTGTGAAGCGACCTCATCAACATGAATAGTTAAACCACCCTCTTTTGGTTTTAAAGACTTTTGCCAGAGGTCGTACTTTATAGTTAAACTTTTTGTAGCCTCGGTAATTTCATTCATACCTATTGTTTTGCTTTAATTTCAGCAGTAATTTTGTTGATTAAATTTGCAGCGCTCATTTGGCCTAAATCACCTTTGCTACGGGCACGCACCGCTACCGCTTGTGATGTAATTTCTTTATCACCCATAATTAAGAGGTACGGAATTTTTTGCATTTCAGCTTCACGAATTTTTTTACCCAGGGTTTGGTTGTTTGTGTAACTCATAACCCGTAACCCGTGATCTATAAGTTGCTGTGCGATTTTTTTGGCATAACTATGATGTTTTTCTGAAATGGGAATAATGGCAACTTGCACCGGGGAGAGCCAAATGGGAAAATTTCCTGCAGTATGTTCAATGTACACCGACAAAAACCGTTCAAGAGATCCCATCAGAGCAAAATGTATCATGACGGGGGTTTGTTCTTTGCCCTGTTGGTCAATATAGGTAAGACCGAAGCGCTTGGGTTGTACAAAATCTAGTTGAGGAGTGGCCAGTTGCCATTCCCTGCCTAAAGAATCTTTGGCCATAAAATCTATTTTAGGTCCGTAAAACGCCGCTTCGCCTTCGACGATAAAATAATCTAGGTTATTTTTCTTGGCAATACCCAATAAAATTTCCTCAGCTTTTTTCCAAAGTACAGATTCGCCTAAATATTTTTTCATATCCGATTTTCCCCTGAATGAAAGTCTGGCGCGTATTTTCATTCCTACAGTTTTATAAAATTCTTTGGTGACATCTATGAGTTCTTGGTAAATTTGTTCAATTTGGTCTGGAGTGCAAAAGGTGTGGCTGTCGTCTTGGGTAATTGACCGTACCCGCAAGAGGCCCAGTAATTCACCTGCTTTTTCGTCACGGTATACGGTGGTTGTTTCCATATATTTCACAGGAAGCTCTTTGTAACTGCGAGGTTTTGAAGCATAGATTTGCTGGTGATGCGGGCAATTCATAGGTTTTAAGACCAGTTCGTCTTTTGTCTCTTGGCTTTTTACTAAAAATAACTCGCCGCCAAATTTGTCCCAATGTCCTGAAATTTTATACAACTCGTTTTTGGTAATGTGCGGGCTCCATACTTTTTGCCAACCCTTTGCAGCTCGTAATTCTTGAGAATAGTCATTTAAGAGTTCTCGGAGCAATGTTCCTTTTGGAGTAAAAAGCGGTAATCCCTTACCGACATGTTCTGAAATGGTAAACAAATCTAGTTTTTCGCCGAGTATTCGGTGATCTCGCTTTTCCGCTTCTTCCTGCATTTTTAGGTAATCTTGCAGTTCTTTTTGCGACTCAAAGGCCACGCCGTAGATACGCGTGAGCATTTTGTTTTTTTCTGACCCTTTCCAGTATGCGCCGGCAATTTTTGTCAATTTGAAAGAATTTGGGTCAATTTCGCTGGTGCTCAAAACATGCCCTCCCTTGCACAAATCCAAAAAAGTGCCGTTTTGGTAGGTTCCTACCGTTTTACCCTCTAAATCCTTAATTAACGCCAACTTATAGGGCTGGCTCTTAAAAAGCTTTTTGGCCACCAATTTTGACACTTTTTTACCTATAAATTTCTGGTTTTCTTTTATCAATTCTTTCATCCTGCTTTCAATTTTTGGCAAGTCTTCGGGCTTTAGGTCTTTAATCTCCATGTCATAGTAAAACCCATTCTCGATAGCAGGTCCAATTCCTAATTTTGTTTTAGGATAAAATTCCACTACTGCAGAGGCGAGTAAATGGGCGAGTGAGTGGCGTACCTTCACAATTTTTTCATTCTCCATGTTTATTGGTTCAATTTATATTCGGTAATTCTATCATTTCAACAGGTGAGAGTAAACCATTGACATAATTTATTTTTATAATACTATTAAAAAGCGTCTTTTTGTTATTTGACAAGAATTAATCATAGGAGGATTGATTGTGGATCACCTTGAAGAAGTTAAAATCGCAGTATATCAACATTTTTTAGAAACTCTTAAAGAGAGCACCATGTTTATGGAAAAACTGTTTGATGCGAAGAAGAGTGTTTCCCTCGATGATGTTGACAAATTGATAGAAATCGTTGGAAAGTACCAAGCTTTCCTCGCACTTCTCTGCGAGCCTCTTCAGAAAAAGTTGAGGGGTGAGTAAAGCCAGTTGTCCGGTTACAGAAATTGTAACCGGATTTTTTTATACAAAAAAATATATCATTACGACTCTTGTTGAGTGAGAATTTCTTGTACATCATCTGCAACAATTTTTATCTCACCATTTCTATCATCCACGCGGCCGGCAAAAAAGACCACTTTATTTTCTTGGAGAGCGGCGGGATTTCTGTCTAACAAATTAGGAAACACCACTACTTCTGTTTTTCCGGTTAAATCTTCAAATTTAATAAAAAGCATCGGTTTGCCGGTTTTAGTGATGATTTTTTTGACGTTGTAAATGAGACCGCCCAAAAGGACTTTTTTATTGACCATGGATTTGTCAATTTTTGAAATAGCAAAGCATCGTGACTCAAATAATTTCTTAAAACCATTGAGTGGATGAGAGCTTACGTATAATCCCAAAAGTTCTTTTTCCCAGGTGAGTTTTTCTAAAAGCTGGGCGGGTTCGGCACTTTCCAACTTGATTTCGGTTTTTATAGCCGATGGAACGCTGGCAAAAAGGCCGATTTGCCCATTGGATTTATTTTTTTGATTTTCGCGGGCAATTTCAAGCAGTTTTTCCAGGTTTTGCAACAGCTGATTTCTTTCACTAAAGGCATCAAAAGCCCCGGCTTTTATCAACGCTTCCATAGACTTTTTATTTAAATCCTTTGAGGCAACGCGGCTAATAAAGTCGCCAATTGAGGTAAACGGCCCCGCTTTTTTTATTTCTTCGGTGGTTGCGTCAATAATTCCCACTCCTACATTTTTAATGGCTAAAAGACCAAAACGGATTTTATTTTGGCCGGGTACCACGGTAAAATTTTTCAAAGACTCATTAATGTTAGGCGGCAGGACTTCAATGCCCATTTTTTTGCATTCTTCTATTAATAGGGCAATTCGCTCTACATCGGCTTTTTCTGATGTTAATACCGACGCCATAAATTCCACGGGATAATGGGCTTTTAGGTACGCGGTTTCGTAGGCAATAGTGGCATAAGCGGCCGCATGTGCTTTAGGAAAACCGTAGTTGGCAAAAGGCAAAATCCATTGCCATAATTCTTTGGCAATTTTTATATCAAAACCCTTTTTTACGGTGCCCTCAATAAATTTATTTTCTTGGGCATCTAATAGTTCTTTGATTTTTTTTCCTACTGCTTTTCTTAAAACATCCGCTCCACCCAACGTGAAGCCGGCGATTTCTTGAGCCACCTTCATCAATTGTTCCTGGTAAATCATAATGCCCTGGGTATTTTCTAAAATGGGTTCAAGTTGGGACACAATGTAGGTAATTTTTTGGCGGCCGTGTTTTCTTTCAATATAATCAGGAATGAATTGCATTGGACCGGGTCGATATAATGCAACCATGGCGATGATATCATTAAACTCAGTGGGTTTTAAATCTTTTAAATAGCGCTTCATACCATCTGACTCGAGTTGAAACACGCAGGTAGTCAAAGCATCTTGCAGAAGTTTGTAGGTTTTTTTGTCATCATAAGGAATTTTTTCTATATCTACTTTTTCATTTCGTATTACATAAATTCGCGCCAGCGTGTCTTCAATAATGGTTAAATTTTTTAATCCCAAAAAATCCATTTTCAAAAGCCCCAAATCTTCAATGGCATGCATTTCGTATTGGGTGACAATGGCTTCTTCCTCTCCCGGAGGATGTTGGAGCGGTACGGAATCCGTCAGGGAGCTGGCAGAAATCACTACTCCGCAAGCATGAGTTGAAGCGTGGCGTGCAACACCCTCTAGCTTTTTGGCCAAATCCAGAAGGCGTTTGGCCTGTGGGTCGTGTTTGTATAAATCCCGTAATTCGGTTACGGCGTCCAAACTTTCTTCCAGGTCCAAGCCAAAGGGAATCATTTTTGCCATGGTGTCGCAGTAGCTGTAAGTATATTGCAGGGCTCGTCCCACGTCGCGGATAACGGCGCGGGCGGCCATGGTTCCAAAGGTAATAATCTGGGCCACGTGGTCTTTACTGTATTTCCCTTCAACGTATCTTATGACTTCGTCCCTTCGCCGATCGGTAAAGTCCATATCAATATCGGGCATGGAGATTCTTTCAGGATTTAAAAAACGCTCAAACAGCAAGTCGTACTTTAACGGATTGACATTGGTAATATTTGTCAGATAGCAAACCAAAGATCCGCCAGCCGAACCTCTGCCCGGTCCTACCACGATACGATTTTGTTTTGCCCAATTAACAAAGTCTTGCACAATTAAAATATATCCGGCAAATCCCATTTTATTGATGACCGAAAGTTCAAAGTTCATCCTTTCTGTCATCGCCGGAGTTATATTTTCGCCAAATCGTTTTTTCAATCCTTCCTGACAAAGTTCGGTTAAGTATTCTTCCGGAGTTTTTCCGCCAGGAACTTCAAAGTGGGGGAGTTGCACTTTTCCCAGTTCAAAATTAAAATCGCAAAGGTCCGCAATTTTGTGGGTATTTTCTATGGCCTCGGGGTATTCTTTCCAAATGTCAGCCATTTTTTCGGGAGAGAGCATTGAAAAATCGTCTGACTTTAAGCTTAATCGTTCTGGGTCATCAATATCGGCACCGGTGTTGATAAGCATGAGCACGTCTTGAGCTTCGGCATCTTCGGGACGCAAGTAGTGAATATCGTTGGTGGCAATTAATGGAATGCCAGTTTTTTTGTGCAAGGCAATAATTTTTTTATTAAGCACCGCTTGTTCGGGAATATTTTTATGTTCTTGCAATTCCAAATAAAAACTATCTTTGCCAAAAAGATTTTGATATTTCAATGCCAATGCTTCAGCTTCATCTAACTTATTTGCCAAAAGCATTTTTGGAATTTTTCCATTGAGGCAGGCCGATGTGCCGATTAAACCTTCGGCGTGTTTTTCTAATAATTCCTCATCAATTCTTGGCTTGTAATAAAATCCTTCTAAATGGGCTTTGGTTACCAATGCCACTAAATTTTCATAGCCCTTTTGGTTTTTTACCAGCAAAATCATGTGGTAGCTCTTGGAGTCTATATTAGGGCGTTTGTCCAATCTGCTTTCCGTGGCAACGTATACTTCACAACCAATGATAGGTTTTATGCCTCGCTTTTTAGCTTCCTTGTAAAATTCAACGGCGCCGTACATGACGCCGTGGTCTGTTAGGGCAACCGAATCCATGCCTAATTCTTTAACGCAATCCAAAAGCTCTGGAATTTTTGGTAATCCATCCAAGAGGGAGTAGTGAGAATGGGTATGGAGGTGGGTGAATTTCATTGCGAAGATTTAAAATTTAAGATTTATGATTTTTGTATATCTATTGTACTTTTCTCTAAAAATCAAAACAAGGGTTGACTTATATTAACTTCAATGGTAAAAGAAGCTAGACCTGTAATACTTTTTTGGAGGTAATCATGCCAGCATCAGATTTCGCAAATGTTCGAGTGCCTCGGAAAACCTTATTCAACTGGCACAAGACATTGTTAGTTTTACTTCGTGACGATCACGATGGGGAAGACGGGTTACAAAGAGATGTCAAGGCAACTCTTCAACAGCTCCAGGAGGAGGTGGAGGGGTTCATCTTCATGGATGTTGAAGAGCCTGAAGCTCCCAGCTCAAGCTAGCGCCTATGCCCCGACTCCAACTACGGTTGGTTACGGGGCTTTTTTTGTTGGAAAAAATTTGTGGTAACATGGTTTAATGAAACCAAATTTTAGTGAAGAAAAAAAGTTATGGAAACAAGGGTATGAATTTGTGGTTGGCTTAGATGAAGCCGGGCGCGGGCCGTTGGCTGGGCCCGTAGTTGCGGCGGCAATTTTTTTGCAAAAAAATTGCCGCATTAACCTAAAAGTAAAGGATTCAAAAAAACTTTCCCAAAAACAGAGAGAGTTTTTTTATGAAAAATTAACGAGCCACAACAATGTGCGATGGGGAATTGGCGTAGTTTCAGAAAAGGTGATAGACAGGGTAAATATTTTAGAAGCGACAAAATTGGCAATGCAAAAAGCTATTGACGGTTTGGGAGTTGATGCAGATTTTTTATTAATTGACGGAAATTTTAGTGTACAGACCAAAATTCCCCAAAAATCAATAATAAAGGGCGACCAAAAAGTATTTTCTATTGCCGCCGCAAGCATTATCGCAAAAGTGACAAGAGATAGAATCATGCAAAAAATGCACAAAAAGTATCCCCAGTATGGTTTTGGTACCCATAAAGGATACGGAACCTTGTTACATGTCAAAAACTTACGAAGTTTTGGTCCCTGCAGGATACATCGAAAAAGTTTTTATCCAGTGAGTGTCTTAAGCTAAGGTAAATTACTAACATAGCTATGTTAGTAATTTAATAGACTTGTCATTTGACTCTAAGTTATTCACAGTTTGACATTGTGGACAGAAATTGAAAAAGGTACAATTAAGAAATATTACCAATACCATTAATTTATTTAAAGAAAAAATGACTACAAAAAATATTTTAGCTTTGGTCACATCGGGCATAGTTCTCTTTGTGCTTGGAGGAGTTTGTGTGATGGCATACCAGTGGCAAACCAAAAACAATGGAGGTATTTTATCTCAATTACAACAACAAAAAGTACCAGATGTCATAAAAGTGCTAAGTTCTAACGTGGTGCCCGCCATGGCTGCCCGCGGTATTGTTACAAAAGTGGACGGTAAAAATATTACCTTAACTTCGCAAGGCGATAGCATAACGGTTACCATGAGAGATGATGCTAAGCTATATACGTTTGTGTTAAATACAAATATCACAAAGCCAGTCAAAGGCAGTACTCCTGCCAATACTTCCACAAGCCGAGAAATTAGCATCAAGGACGTAAATATCGGAGATGACCTCAACGTAAATATTAAAGTGTTTCCTAGTGGCCAGATTGAAGGAATTTCTGGAGTTGTCTTGCCGCCCTTCCTCAACCCCAGCGGGAAATAACCTGGTAATTATCACTCATTTTGATTTTGTATAATGTTGCCCCACATATGAAAAAATATTTTTTTAAAGGAATTATTGTCGCCGCTGCAGTCGTGGCGGTGTTTTTGCTGTCCGGCGCTGATTTTACGGGAGCCTCCAATCCTGCTCCTTATATAAACCCGCTTACGGCAAATCCCACTGGTTTGGTGCCATCAACGGCTGTTGCAGGAGGTCCAGCATTTACTCTGACAGTGAATGGGGGCGGTTTCATATCCGGGTCAGAAGTCAGGTGGAACGGTTTTCCCAGAACCACGACTTTTATTTCCGCAATCCAGTTGACAGCCACTATTACCGCAGGAGACATTGCCAGCCCTGGTAAAAATGATGTTACCGTTTTTAATTACGCTCCTGGCGGTGGCCTTTCAAATTCTGAAACCTTCACGGTAGTCTCTCCGAGGCCGACAATAAATGATCTTACTGCTACCCCTGCTGGCTTAGTTCCTTCGTCAGCGAAAGCAGGTTCTACGAGCTTTACGTTAACCGTTAATGGTACCGGGTATATTGCAGCTTCCAGAATCATGTGGAATGGCGCGGCCAAAACAACTAATTTTGTTAATGCCACCCAGCTAACCACCACGATTGTCGCATCCGATGTTGCTACTCCAGGAACGGTGCAAGTTACGGTGAATAATCCGGCTCCGGGCGGAGGAGATTCTGACCCGCAAATATTTACCATTGAATCTAATACCAATCCGGTTCCGGCAATAACTTCACTGAATCCATCTTCAGTGGTTGCCGGAAGCGGGGCATTTACCTTAACGGTAAATGGGACCGGGTTTATATCAGGGTCAAAAGTCCAATTTAATGTGGCTCCCTATAGCGGTTGGTCAAGCGCCAACGACCGCACCACCACCTATTTTTCTTCAACACAAATAACAGCGGCAATAACTGCAGCAGATGTGGGAACTTCATTAACTGCTCGGGTAAGGGTTGTGAATCCCGGTCCCGGCGGAGGCACTTCAAATGAACAAGCCTTTAATATAACCGTCAATAGCAGTACAAGTTTAAGTATTACCAATTTAACTCCCGCATCGGCGGTTTCGGGAAGTCCGGCCTTTACGTTGACGGTAGACGGTACTGCCTTTATATCTGGAACTTCTGTAGTAAGATGGAACGGTTTTTCCAGAACCACGACCTTTGTTTCTACTACAAGACTGACTGCAGCAATCCTCTCAACCGATATTTTAACTCCCGGAACAGCTAGCGTTACCGTAGCCAATGGAGCGACTATTTCTAATACGGCGACCTTTACCATTACCGCGGCGAGTAATCCTGTTCCAAGTATTTCAAGTTTAATACCCTCGTCGGCAACGGTGGGGGATCCGGCATTAACTCTAACTGTTATTGGTACTGGCTTTGTGGGAAGTTCTGTGGTGAGATGGAACGGTTCAGATAGAACTACCACCTTTGTTACTGCGACTAAAGTAACCGCCGCGATTCCCGCGTCGGATCTTTCTAGTACGGCATGCCCTAGTCCTCCCTGTACCATCCCTGTAAGGGTTTTCAATCCGACGCCCGGCGGAGGGCTTTCTGGTCCCTTGAATTTTACGATAAATGCAACCAACCCGGTGCCAACCATTAGCTCCCTGGGTGCCACGCCTCCCGGTTTGAACCCGTCACAGGCGACCGTTGGGGATATTGCTTTCACCATGACGGTAAATGGCACCGGATATGTAAGATTTTCTGTGGTTAATTGGAACGGCGCGGCCAGAACTACGACCTTTGTTTCTGCAACGCGATTGACGATCAGTGTTCCCGCGTCAGACCTTACGAGTCCCGGCACTGCAAATGTTACCGTAACCAATCCCACTCCTGGCGGAGGAACTTCAAATACGGTAGTGTTTACCATTAATTCAGAAAATCCGGTTCCCACCATCAATGCGCTCACCGCAACTCCTGCCGGCTTAAGCCCCTCGTCGATGCCAGTAGGAAGTTCATCTTTTACCCTGACGGTAAATGGTTCTAACTTCATCCTCGCTTCTAAAATACAATGGAATGGTGCGACCAGGTCATCCGGTTTTAACTTCGTCAATTCAACTAAGCTTACCGTCACCATTCCCTCTTCTGATCTTACAACGCCAGGAACCTTTGACGTTACGGTCTATAATCAAGGGCCAGGCGGGGGAACGAGCAACGCTGTTAAATTCACCGTAGGCTCTAATAATAATCCAGTGCCAATATTAACCAGCATATCTCCTACAGAAGCTGCAGTACTTGGCCCAGCGTTTACCTTGACCCTCAACGGCAGTAATTTTATTTCTTCTTCAGTAACGAGGTGGAACGGTTCAGATAGAACCACAACATTTGTAAGCTCAACCCAACTGACCGCCGCAATTCCCGCTAGCGACCTCCTCTCTTTGGGAAAGTTTGATGTTACGGTTTTCAATCCGGCTCCTGGTGGAGGCACGTCAACTTCTATTACGTTCACCGTGGGAAACCCAGCCCCCATTACGACCAGTATTTCTCCCACCATAAAAAACGTTGGCGACCCGGGATTTTTTATGGTGGTCAATGGCAGTAACTTTATTTCAAGTTCGGTCGTTAACTTTGATGGTTCGGCAAGAACTACGGTATTTGTATCCTCAAGTATATTAACCGCTACCATCCCGGCATCCGATCTTCTTACCGCCGGAGTATTTCTTATCACCGTAACTAATCCAACCCCCGGCGGAGGAACTTCAAATCCCCAAGTCTTTACGGTAACCAGCGGCCCCAATCCTCCCAACCTGACTAACCTTTCGGTTTCTGAAGTTTCCTGCCCGTCGGTTTCGGGTGCTGGCCAGACGTATTTTTCTTGGATGTATAATGATGCTGACGGCGACAATGAAGACCAATTTGCATTCCAAATGGATGACAATTCTGACTTCAGTTCGCCGGTCATAGACAGAACTTTCTCCGGCCTTTCCAATCCTCCAGGGACGGTGAACCAGCAATTGGTTTCTTCTTACTTAGCCAGCACGATCGATTCCATTGTTTACAATACCACCTACTATTGGCGTGCGAGGGCGCGTGATGCAACCGGGTTGTATTCTAATTGGACTTCTGGTGGCTCGTACCAAAAAACAGGGCATCCCCAGCCCTTCCCCGGATTCACCTTTTCTCCGGGGAACCCTGCTCCGCTGACTACGGTATCGTTTACCAATAGTTCAGTGTGTTATAATGGGACTGGGACCACTGCCTGCCAGTCATATTCTTGGGATTTTGGCGATGGCAGTCCCGCAAGCATCCTTCAAAATCCCACCCATGCCTATAGCGCCACCGGAACCTTTGCGGTAACGCTGAAAACCTACGACGAAACCGGATTTTGTTCAAAAAGCCAAAACATAAACGTTACCGCGGGAAATTCAACAAAAATAAAAGAGGTTTCTCCTTTCTAAATGGTGCCTGCCCGGAACGCTAGTTATTCACAGTTTGACATTGTGAATGGATATTGAAAGAGGTAGAATAGGCAAATAGCATTAATTATTAAAAGCAATGAATTCAAGAATCTTAATTATCGCATTAGTGGTCGTGGTGTTGGTGATAGTATTCATATTTTTCTTTGGTTATAGTTTGGGGACTGTTTCTGGAAATAGTACCTCAAAAAACGCGGTTCAGTCTCAAGTCCAAACCCAAAAAATGCCCGAAGCCATTAATGTACTTAGTTCAAAGGTGATACCCTCCATTGCAGCATACGGCATTGTCACCAAAATAGATGGCAGAAACATTACCTTAACCTATCAGACCGATAGCATTGTCATTACCATGCGCTCGGATGCCAAAATTTATTCGTACGTAGTAAATAGTGCTTTGGTAAAACCGGGTTCCAAACCTCCTGCCAATGCCTATGTTACCAAGTTAGCTGATTTTAATGACATTAAGGTAAATCAAAATTTGAGTGCTAACATTAAAGTCTATCCTGATGGGCGGGTTGAAGGATTCTCTGCTATTTTCCTCCCACCAAATTCAATTCCTATAAAGTAGCGTTATAGTCTTTTGTTTTTTTCTAAAACAGATGCATACGGTGCATCTGTTTTTCTATAGAGCTATTGAAAAAAAATGGTTTATTTGGTATAGTGAGACCAACTAAAATTCACAAAGATGGCAGTTCCAAGACATAGGCATACTAAGTCAAAGGTGCACAAGCGTCGGATGCATATTTTTTTAACGCCGGCTGCTTTGACTACCTGCCAAAAATGTAATGCTCCCGTCAGGCCTCATACCATATGCAGCCATTGCGGATATTATAAAGGCCGGGAAGTGATTAATGTGTTGGCAAAACTCAGCAGAAAGGAAAGAAAAGTTAAGGAGAAAGAGATAAAGACGGTAGAAAAAGAGCAGAAGTCGATGAGTCCGATGACCGTGGAAGAACTGTCAAAAAAATAATTTCTAATTACCAATATCCAACCCCCAAAAACGTTTTTGGAAATTGGGAATTTAGCCCCATGGCCTCACGGCACTTATCACGGTCAATTGTAATGCAGAGTCTCTACGAGTGGGATTTTTACGGTAGAAAAGAAGGCTCGTTGGAAAATGTCATTGAAAGAAACATTAAGGATTTCGGTCCGGGATTAGAAGATGTAACCTTTGTGCGAGAATTGGCCAAAGAAGTGGTAGCCCATATGAAAGAAATCGACAACATTATTGAAAAAGCCGCTCCCGAATGGCCCATAGCCCAAATACCTATTATTGATAGGAATGTGTTGCGCATTGGCCTGTGTGAACTTTTGTATGCTAATAAAGAAGAAGTCCCCCCTAAAGTTGCCATTAACGAGGCCATTGAACTGGCAAAAACCTTTTCAGGCCAAACGTCAGGTAAATTTGTGAACGGAGTGCTGGGGACCGTGTATAAGCAGCTAAGTCCTGGAACTTAAAGCTTAAAGATTGAAACTTAAAACCTACCAACGACGTAAAAGTTTCAAGTTTCAGGCTTCAAGTTTCAAGAATCGATGAAAAATTTTTCCTTATTTGAAAAGAGTTTAGGGTTAACATTTAACAATAAAGACCTTTTGACGCAAGCGTTTGTTCATAGGTCTTACTTGAACGAAAATCCAGATTTCGGCTTAGACCAAAACGAGCGATTAGAATTTTTAGGAGACGCGGTGCTGGAATTAGTGGTGACCGAATACCTGTATAAAGAGTTTCCCCAAAAAGCAGAAGGGGAATTAACCAACTGGAGAGCTGCCCTCGTAAACGCAAAAATGCTAACCAAAGTTGCAGAGACATTGGGTTTTAACGATTTTTTGCTCTTGAGCCGGGGGGAAACCAAAGAGTTGGGCAAAGCCCGCCAATACATTTTAGCCAATACCTTTGAAGCATTTATCGGGTCGCTTTACCTTGACGGAGGATACCAGGCAGCCGACACTTTTATTAAAAAGTATTTAATAACCCATTTATCTGACATTATTAAGGACGGTTCGTATAAAGACGCAAAATCAGAATTTCAGGAGCAGGCGCAAGAAAAAGAGGGAATTACCCCCATGTATAAAATTATAAAAGAGTGGGGGCCTGATCATAAGAAAAAGTTTGTAGTGGGAGTCTTTTTAAATAATACATTGGTAACCGAAGGAGAGGGCTATTCAAAACAAGAAGCAGAGGAAGAAGCGGCAAAAGCAGCTCTGCAAATAAAGAGCTGGAATAAGTAGAAGTAATAAAAAATATACATGTTAACCATTAGGCTCACAAGAAAAGGTAAAAAAAATCAGCCATTTTTCAGGGTGGTGGTGATTGATAAACGAAGGTCATCAAAAGGCGGGAGACCTGCTGAAATTTTAGGTTATGTTGACCCTTTAACCAAGAAAAAATCTTTAAAAAAAGAGAGGATTTTATATTGGATTGGCGTGGGAGCTAAACCTTCGCCCACGATTCACAACCTTTTGGTTTCAGAAAAAATTATAGAAGCAAAAAAAATAAACAAATCAAAAAAACCAAAAAAGAAAGCGGGTGAGGCAGTTTCTGCGGCGCCGCTAGCAGTACCAGCTCAAGCAGTTGTAGAATCTCCAGCAACTCCTGCTCCAGCTGCAGAAAGTTCACCACAGGTACCCGGCGAACCACAAAAAGAAGAGCAGAAACCTCAAGAACCTCAACCGCAGCCCGAAAATAAGGCATAAGTTACCCCTTTTTTACTCACAAAAGGCGCCTCCCAAAAAAGGTGCCTTTTGAAGCTAAAATGGGCCTATTTTAGGGTAAAATCTTCCCAACTGGCTAGGTGCTTGAGTCTTCACCATACCGCCGATAGTGGCAGGTAGTATAAATAAGGGCACATAGCTTCATTTTTGAGGCGAAACACCAGGGGAATAGTGAAGACTTGACAAGGTATCTTGTATGTAGTACAATAAAGATATAGGATAGAAATGACGTTTTTGGGCAAAAATACCAGTAATTTGATAAATATAAGGAGATATGATAATAGTTGACTTTGGGTCTCCTGCCTTTCTTTCAGGTCACCGTTGGTCTACGTATGTTGTGAACGCCATCCCGATAGCGAAGCTATCGCGGATCCACGATGCAATCGGGACCAAGGATGATTTGAAAGAAGGGGATCAATGCGATTCCCGAATTTTTCGAAAAGGAGTATATGATGTATCGTAACAACATTCTGCCTTTCGCGTTTTTTCTTTTTTGCGTCGGAACAATTCTTTCGTGGGCGACAGTACTATACGTCGGCGACTTCGACGTATTCATGAGATTCGAAGCACCGCCGTTGTCCGAGAGGATTCCCCTGATGTGGGGGCCCGTCCTATTCCTGACGAGCTATATTCTCATGGCTCCGGAATGGGTGAGACAATTTCGCTTCTGGACAGGACCGTGGTTCGAGGATTAAATCAAACAAGCCAATCGTCCCGATTCTATCGCGGACGATTGGCAGCTACTTTCAGCTCACAAAAACGTTGTGATTTGAAAGAAGGGAATATGCGCTGAACATCTGTCGTATTGTGCGACAAATGGCGCGTGGCCTTCAAAGTGGCCTCAATCAAGAAAGGATGAAGCCATGTTATACTGGGTCAAGGTATTGAACGCCCGGGGTTTCTCCCAAAACTTTTTCTGGAGGAGTTCCGACCAGCGTGAGGCGGCGCAATCGGCCGCCGGTATGTTCCCCATCGGGAATCTGCTGATTTTTAAGGAAAATCAGCCCAATCCGTTTGGCTCGGCCAAGGACGGTGTCGTCCTCACCGACGGTACATCGGTTCCGACATAGTACCCATTTCAAAAATAAAAAAGGAGGCGAAAGTGTTTTTTTATCGCCTTTCGCCTCCATCTCTTCTTTCAGATCATTAGTTGAATTAATCACTGACTACTCGTAGGATGATAGTAGATTTTCAGAATGACAACGATGTAGTGATTTGAAAGAAGGGAATTATGGTAGTTCCCTCATTTTAAAAGGAGGTTTATTATGTCCGAGATAGCTATTTTCGTTTGGATCATTCTGGGACTGCTGGTATTGGTTGTTTTTCTTATGGCAACCAAGGGCGCTCAGCCCGACCCCTATGACGACCAGCTATTGGTAATGGTCAAGGTGCCACCACGGCTGCGGCCGGCTAAACCAATCAGGCGTATTCGCCTCTCTTTGGAGGAAGCAAGGCAACAAAAACGTAATCTTTATCGTCAACCACCTACATGGCAATGGCGGCGGCCGGCTTAGCAAAGCGAAAGCCAATTGGAAATCACGATGGTTTCCAATTGGCCCCTTCTTTCAAATCATTAGTTTAATACCGAAAATCTGATTGATAGAATTTTCTAGAAGTAATACATGTTATTTAGTGGCTTGAAAGAAGGGAATTATGGTAGTTCCCGATAGTTTTTAAAACGAGGGTAATAGCAATGAGTAATTATTCTTCCGGAGGCGGTGGGGGAATTGGTCTTACGGGAGTCCTACTGATAGTTTTTCTGGTGCTCAAACTCACCGACCTCATTGATTGGAGCTGGTGGTGGGTTCTGGCTCCACTGTGGATCCCAGCGGCCGTGGTCCTGGTAGTACTGCCATTGCTTTTGGTGGCGTTACTTATCCGAGATAGTCTGAGGAAATAAATAGTTCGGTGTAAACCATTCAAAGCGAGCGCAAGAGAGAAACGATTTCTCAAGCGCTTGCCCTTTCTTTCAGTCTTTGGGTGGGTTTATCTTAAGCCTGTCGAAGGATTGAAAGAAGGGAATACTGGCTATCGCGTTGGTAGCGAATTGTATCCCTGGAATTCTTACTTCTCAAAAAGAGAAAAGGAGAGAATATGAGTTATAGTGTTCAAGAACTAGAATCCCTTAAAAAGAATGCGAAAGAAGTTCTTCTTCGCGACTTTTTCGGGGTGTCCTGGGTGGAGTTTTGCCAGGAAGGGTCGCTTAAGTGTGGTTTTACCCACAGAAGCCCCGATGGCCTCAGTGAAGAAAAGAGGTGGTGCTACATCAAAACCACCAACACGCCCGAACAGAACATGGGGGTTTTGACCAAAGCGCTTGCCCAGCGGCGCTGGTACGAGAAATGCCGCTCCGCTGATCAGGCCTACGACGGGCGTGGCGAGGTGGATCTTGCTCGCGGCGACGGCGACTTTATCCTCGACCTCGATACCTCGGCAAATCCTTACAAAGGGATTGTCGTCGACGACGACACCGTCTCCCCACCCGAAGACGGCGATTGAAAAAAACAGTTCTTTTCTTAAGTTCAATGAGGATGGGTGACAAGGGGTTCTAAAATGCTTGAACCCCCTTTCTTTCAGTCTTTGGGTGGGTTTATCTTAAGCCTGCCGAAGGATTGAAAGAAGGGAATACGCGTCACATTCCTTTTGTCGTTTTCACAATAGTTTATTGTGCCTGCCTGCGTCAGACAGGTGACAAACCGACGCAAGTTCTTTTTATTAACGGAGGTCTTCCATGACCCCAAGGCAGAGAATCTTTGATATTGCCCACGGCAATATCTGGGACGTTGAGCAAAACTTTCACGAAAGTTTTGCTCAAGGCCTGCTTGAAATTTGGTTTCCAAATATTCGTCTTTTGGATGGATGCGACCAAGGGAATAGGATTCACCTTGAGGGCGATGCTTTGCTCCATACGGGGCTAGTATTCGCCCACGCTGCTTTCGAGAAGAATCTTACCGAAAGCAATCGCTTCGTTTTGCTGGTCGCCGCGGCGGTCTACGACGTCTGCAACCCGCAGACCCGCCGAATTCGAGAGGACAAGGTGACCTTTTACGGTCATGCCGAAATGGCCGCTCCGCTTTGCCCGAGTTTTGCAAAAAACGTCGGCATGGATGCCATTGAAGCCGAACGGCTTGAATGGGTGGTTTTACGCCACATGCAGGCGCATGATTTACCCAAGTTTGGCGCAGTAAAACGGCTAAGGTTTTACCAAACATCTCACTTTCCGGTTCTTGCCGCACTGCAAGCGGCTGATGCCAGGGGTGTCTGGAAGAACCAAGACGGTTCTTTGCACATGGAGGTGCTGGCTGACTTTTTTGCCCAGGACTACGAAAAGTTGTCTGCGGCGGTAATATAAGTCATTAGCACGAAAAAACAAAAAGGGAAGATGGTGTTTTACTGTCTCCCCCCTTTCTCTTAGACCGTAAAAGCAGTATGGTTTAAGAGAAGGGGTAAAAAAGCGTTCAAACCCTTTTTCTGTGTCGCAGGGCACCGGAGAACGCGAAATTCAAAAGGAGGGACGTTTCGTGGCCATCAACGTGGACGCTTTGTTGGAACGGGTGAGGAGGCGTACCATGTTGTGTTGTATTGTTCAGGCACGAGTCGCAAGAAAAATGCGACTCGCCCAACAAAAACAGGGTAACCTTCAACTAAGGTCGAAGGTTATCACCCGGCCGACCGATGTTGGCACGGGACAGTTTCACGGGTCCTAGTTTCAGGGAAGGGATTTTGCACGTGCCATAGTGCAAGGTCCCACGGAAGAAAAGGAGAAAACCATGGCTAAAAACAGAAATGCGGGCGCGATTTTTTCAGCGTCGTCGGAGCATGATTCCCCCGAGGTATACATGGGCGAAGAGAGTGGGTCTCTTCGCTCGCCTGATATCTTGGGCGAAGAAAGATTCCTGCGCGAGATGGCCAAGGAAGACCTTGAGAATCTCGTCGATGCCGCCAACCGCGGGCAAAGGGAAGGGGGCCTTGAATGATGACCCTCTTCTCGGAGACCATGTCTCCGTTACCCGAGAATGCTTCTTGGGTGGAGTGGGAAGAGTATCTGTCCCGCCTTCCTCCCAGGCCCACGCCCGCGCCCGAAGAGTCCGCAATCGTTAGCGGGACCAGAAGTTCCGGCCGTAAAAGGCCGACGAAAAAAGTTCAGCGACGCAACAAGCGAAGCTGAACAAGACATGGGGAATTTGCTGTGCGTACGTGCGCGGCAAATTCTCCTCTTTTTTTTGCACCGTTGACAGGTTTTTTTAAATGAGTAGAATGTAAATAACCGATAAAAGGTCGATATATTGAAATTGAAAAATTGTTTAACACAACAGAAATGACAAAAGAAAATGACAAGGAGTTTCTTGAATACATTGTAAAGGAATTAGTTGATAACCCAAAAGACGTCAAAGTAGAAAGAAAAGTTGACGAAATGGGGGTATTACTTTCATTGACCGTAAACCCAGCCGATATGGGTCAAATCATTGGAAGGGAAGGATCAACCGCCAAAGCAATCAGAAACTTAGTACGAATTGTTGGATTAAAGAATCACGCTCGTGTAAACCTTAAAATTGAGGAACCAGAGGGCGGAAGAGCTCCACGAATGGAGAAGAAAGTTGATTCAGAAGATATTGATAACATTTCTCTTTAATTTACAAAAATCAAAAACAGTGTTAGTATTAACACTGTTTTTGATTGTACATAATCTATGATTACTTTTGATATCATTTCCATTTTTCCTAGTATGCTTGATTCTTACGTGAAAGAGAGTCTGATTTCACGCGCCCAAAAAAAGAAGTTGATAAAAATTAATGTCCATAGTTTAAGGGATTTTACGACTGATAATCACAAAACCGTCGATGACCGGCCATTTGGCGGGGGATTGGGAATGGTGCTAAAGGTAGAGCCGATTTTTAAAGCAGTTAAAAGGATAAAGAAGAATAACAAAAAAACTAAAGTAGTTTTGTTTACGCCGCGCGGAAAAAAATTCAACCAAAAGATTGCTTATCAACTTTCAAAAACGGATCAAGTGATCTTTATTTGCGGCAGGTACGAGGGAGTTGACGAACGAGGGGCAAAAAATATCGCAGACATGGAACTTTCTATCGGAGACTATGACTTGATGGGCGGAGAATTGCCGTCGATGGTTGCCATAGAAGCTATTTCAAGATTAGTCCCAGGGGTGTTGGGCAAAGAAGCCTTGCTGAAAGAACGAGTTACCAAGAGTGGGGGATTTATTGAGTATGTGCAATACACCCGTCCTGAAGTATTTAAGGTTGGAAAAAAGTCTTGGCGGGTGCCAAAAGTATTACTTTCTGGCGACCATAAAAAAATAGAAGCGTGGAAAAAATTCCACAGGAAAGTCATTGAATAAAAGCTATTTTTGTGATAGAAGATAACGTATAGAATTGGGGCGTGTGGCTGAGCAGCAAAGGCACTTGACTGTAAATCAAGCGGGTTCTACCCTTCGCAGGTGCAAGTCCTGCCGCGCCCACCGAGCTAAGCTGGCCGATGTAGCTCAGAGGCGGAGCATTTCCATGGTAAGGAAAAGGCCGTGGGTTCGATTCCCACCATCGGCTCATAAAAATTAGAATACAGTATCTAGTATTCAGGAGCTAGAATAGAAATCCGAATTCAGTGTTCAAGATTCAATTCAAGCTACAAAATACAGAATACAAAATTCCTATAGTATGGCAACTAAAAAACCATTTTTGAAAATGCAATGCACGGTGTGTAAGAAAATAAATTACTTCACAAAAAAATCAAAAGCAGTAGCAGAAACAAAGTTAGAAATGTCAAAGTTCTGCAACTTCTGCAAAAAACACACGCTGCATAAAGAAGGTCGCAAATGATTAACGTAGTTTGACTGCGGTTTTTATTTTTTATAAAATGTAATTATGAAGAAAATATCTTCAACGGTGTATCTGCCGGCCATATGCTTTTTCGTAGCAGCTTTTTTATTGATTAGTGTTGGCGCAAGAGCAGTATCAATTATCCCGTCAAATAATCAAGGAGTTTTGGAGGATGAAACAACGAAAACTAAACTTCATGATGCGAATCTGCGCATGTGTCAAGCTCGGGAGGCTGGCATTAAAACCAGGTCAGAACATTTGGTGCAACTTTCCCAAACAATGATAGAAAATTTTGATAAAACTGTGCAGAACGTGCAAACTTATTATGTAACCGTTCTGATTCCAGCAGATAAAACTGTTCCCAATTATGATTCGCTTACTTCAGATATTAAAACAAGAAAAAATGCTGTGCAAGAGGCGCTGGCTAAAGCAAAGACCGAATTTTCTAATTTTTCTTGTGAATCAGATGGTCCAAAGCAAATTCTATCGAAGTTCAGGGTAAACATGCAATTAGTTAAAGAGCTTCTCGGTGCGTATAGAACTTCAATTAAAAATCTTATTGTAGCGGTTCATTCGGTTTCCCAGGGAAAGTCCGAGCAAAGCAATGCCTGCCCAGTGGCGTGCCAGCGTTCATGTGGGTCAGTTGCTGCCTGTATTTCAGCGTGTTATGCCAAGTGTCAAGCTAATCAGCGGTAATTTGCAATCGCCATAGTTATGTTATCTAACTACCCCAAAAATTTTTATTCTAAAAAATCGACTTTTAAGTGGGTTCTTATATGCCTGGTTGCGGGAGCCGCGATCTACGGTTTAATCTATTATTTTTGGTCAGGAAAACACAGAAGTTACAACTATAACACTCCAAACGATAATTATGAACAAAATGCTTCAACGATTAAGAGTGACCAAGACCTACTGTCAGCTTCTACAAGTCTTGATTCGGCTGACATAAATCAGATAGACAGCGGGCTAAATCAAAACGATGCTGATGCTGTCACATTCTAACTCTCCAAAGCTATGCAGTAAGGTACTCGGAGGATTAAAATTGGAAATTCAGCGTACTTGTTAGTTATTTGTCGGGCTGAAACCTACGTTGCATAAGGAGGGAAAGCGTTAAATTGTTGTGCAACAAAGAACTCGATGTTATAAATCGAGTTTTTGTTTACATTATTAACAGCTGGTTTATTGACATCGATTCCTGCGGTGCTATACTAAAGCCAGATAGTAAATTAGTTTCGAAACTATGAAATCATTACTACCGAAGGAGGCATATCACAAGAATGCCCATATCTATAAAATTTTAGCTAACGAAAAACGCCTTGAAATACTCAATTTATTAGGCAGAAAAGAGTTATCGGTAGAAGAAATGTTGAAAGTCATCAAAATTCCAAAGGCGAATCTTTCACAGCATTTAGCCTTATTGCGCCATAATGGATTAGTCCAGACAAGGAGAGCGGGGTTGAATATCCACTATAAGATTGTTGATCGCAGGATAATAGAACCTTGCAAGATTCTTCACCAACTAAGGGGTCGTCACATTATCGCATGACACCAATATAAAAGTCGTCTATAGAAAATAGAATAGTATACATACTATCTATGCCAAAAAATATTGAGGAAAAAATGCAAAGGAGCAGGGAATTATTGCATCATTTGCGGCAGAAACTGGTTATCAGGGTTTGGGGTTTGGCTAGAAGATTAGATCCAAAACAAATGAAGGAGGAACACAAAAAGAAAAAAGGTCAATTCAAAAAATTGGGAAACAAATAAGTTTCCCAAAACGAAATCATGTAGGCACTATTACAGGTTGGTACAATGATGAAGAGGGCTTTGCGTGTTTCAAAAAAAGAAGGCGAAGAGATAATACATCGATGCGACGAGTGCCAGAAAAATCTGTAGTTTTATCAATAAAAGGTCGAATGGCACATTTTCTATTAAATCTCACTATTATGATGATTAACATAAAACATTTGCTCAAGGTAACCGCGATTTGGACAAGTACCGTATATGTGGTTTGCTATGTTGGAGTGGCTCTGTATCCGCCTGTAAGGACGATGACAATGCGTTATGCCATGCATGCTGATGTAAATGTTGTATCAACGTATTTTGGGCTAGCGTACTTTATTTCAGGACTCATTATATGGAACGCGGCGGCGTTATTTCTGGTATGGCTCTTTGCCTGGTTATTCAATACCATTAAACAGTAAAAAACAGTATGATGAATTATTACAACAATATGATGGGAAACTACTATTATCCTATGATGGGTGGCGATTATACCACGCTGGGCGTTACCCTTGACTGGCTGGTTTCTTTAGCTGTGTTGGTTCTAGTTATCCTTGGTATTATAGCTTTATGGAAATATATTAAAAAATAACCGTTCTCGGGCCACATTCTTTACGGTAAGTTTGTAGCAAATTTTTGCCTGTGGTATAACTAAATCAGGCCAAAAGGTTTATTTACGAGAATTATCAATTTTTAACTAATTATCATGAAAAAAGCCCCAATCCCCAATAACGAATTAAAAAGAATCGTGTCGCTATACGCGTTGGATTTGCTTGATACTCCGCCCGAGGAGCGGTTTGATAGACTTACAAGCTGTGCCACCAAAATCTTTCATGTTCCCATCTCAACACTCACATTAATTGACGCCAACCGTGAGTGGTTTAAATCCTGCCAAGGCCTTTCAAAAACAGAAGGGGATCGTGCTATTTCTTTCTGCGGTCACGCATTAGTTGAGGATGAAATCTTAATTATCAAAGATACGCTAGAAGATGATCGGTTCGCTGATAACCCCATGGTCACCGGAGAGCCGTACATACGGTTTTACGCAGGAGTACCGATTATGAGCGCCGATGGTAGCCGTGTCGGGGTCTTTTGCATCAAAGATACCAAGCCCAGAGCATTTTCTAAAGACGACCAGGATATTTTAATAGGCTTGGCAAAATGGGCGGAGCTTGAAATTAATTTGCGTAACGTAAGTCTTTCCATGCAAGATGAATTTATGGAAAACTACGTAAAAAGAAATAGAAAGAAATTGTAGGTTTTCATTGTCGTTTGGCAAAATGTTTTACCAGGAAATGCGTGTGGGGTAGTTTCAACAAATCGCCTCGTCGGCGATTTTTAGTATGCAATAGAGAAAGTAATATGAAACCAATGTTACTCAAAGTAAAGCCATTTCGGGAAACTCCTCATAAGTGTGGGCCGGCAAGCCTTAAAATGGTTTTGAATTACTACGGGGTAGAAAAATCAGAACGAGAACTTGCTAACATGTGCGGTACGAAAAAAGAATTAGGCACGAGGGCAGAAGGAATCACGCGTGCGGCAAAAACATTAGGGTTCAAGGTGTTAGTAAAAGATAACAGCAGTTTTAAGGACATTAAAAAATGGCTGGATAAAAAAGTTCCGGTGATTGTTGACTGGTTTACGAGGGGGAGAAACGACTACACCGATTCTGATGTTGCCGATGGTCACTATTCAGTAGCCGTTGGTTTGGATAAAAAATATATTTATCTCCAAGACCCAGAGTTAGGGAGGATAAGAAAACTAGCAAGGGAAGATTTCATGACCGTGTGGTTTGATTTTAAGGGAAAATACCTGCACCCCAAGGAATTGGTTATTAGGCAAATAATAGTAGCGTACCAGTGAATATCAGTGAAGCAGTAAATATAAAACCCGTTAAGTGGCGGTTCTTTTTGGCGTTGTATTAGAGGTTAAGTTATCCACAGAAATTGATTTGCGTAAAATTCTCTATTAAATTATCATTAAATAAATAACATAACCAAGGGAATACGCATGGATAAAATATTTAATACGAATCTTAACGATACTGTTAATAGTGCCCCGCCGGTTAAAATTAAAAAAAATTTCTGGATTATTGTCGCAGTGGTTGCGGTTATTGCCGTAGTTGTGATTATTGCATTGGTCGTTTTTTTGCTAAGCCATAAAAAATCGCCATTACCATCTTCACAAAAAACCCCTACATTGGGCGGCACAATTTCTGAAAAAATACAAAATCCTATCAGTGGAAAGTTGCCGGACACCAACCCATTCAAAGCACAGAAAAATCCATTGGACTCAATTTATCAAAACCCTTTTAAGTAAATGATTACTCCTTTTCAAAAAAACATTTTTATCTCGCTTGCTGTAACGGTCTTTTCTTTTGCAGCTAGCTCTCACTTAGCGTTTGCTCAAGGCACGGATTTAATTAGTCGATGGAACGGGGATGTGGTGTCAGATACAACTGCGGCGGATGTTCAAGGTAACAATAATGGAAATATTTCAGGCGGGGTTACCATTGTTCCTGGGGGAAATGGGAATGTATTTAAGTTTGATGGATATAGCGGGAGTATTAATATGGGGAATCCTGAGAATTTAAATTTCGGGACCACTGAACCATTTTCATTAGAAGCTTGGTTCAATTGGGACGGTCAAGGAGACCATGTTAATATTATTAGAAAATCAAATTATTCGGATAATCCGGCAGGTTATTGGCTTAGAATATTAAGCCCCCTCGCGTCAGGGCTTAGCGACAACAGGTTAGAATTTTTTACCGGGGATACTGTTGGTACAGGCCAGCCGAGTGGCAGAGTTACCACGCCCATTAATCCAAATACTTGGTACCATGTTGTTGCTACAAGAGACAGTTCTGGCACCATGAAATTATATCTGGATGACGAGCTAAAAGATACCACCCAGGCTAAAAACGCTGATACAACGAGTGATTCCCAGTTTGCGATTGGGTTCTGGCCTGATCAGAATTCGGAGTTTTTCTCTGGCATGATTAGCGAGGTCACTGTATACGCTGGAGCTTTAAACTCATCAGAAGTCAAATCTGTGGATGTAGAAGACCCAAATAAAGTAAAGGAGATTGCGGAAATAGAAAAAAAGGTGGATCCGTTCATAAAAAACGGGGAATCTCCCGGACAGTGTGCATCGTTCGATGAATGTCAGGCTTACTGTAATATAGAGAAAAATTTTTCGGAATGCTCTGAATTTGAAAAGAAAGCCAACATTGTACAAGCAGTGCCCCAAGAACAGCAAGCAGCTTTTGCGTCGATGCAACAAGGAGAGGGTCCCGGCCAGTGCAAAGACGAGGTTTCCTGCCGAAAATACTGTGAGGACGTTGACAACATAGAAGAATGCGTTAACTTTGTGGAAAAGTTCAACTTGGAGAGCCCCGAAAATTTAAAAGAAATGCGTAAGATCTCTGATGCCAAAAAAGCAGGTATTACCTTTCCGGGCAACTGTAAAACCAAAGAAAATTGTATGAAGTATTGTGAAGGCCCCGTTCACTCGGTTGAATGCATGGAATTTGGCCTGAAGACAGGGCTTGTGCCCAAAGAAGATACCGAGGCGGTAAATAAAATTCTTCCATACTTAAAGAGCGGGGGTAAGATGCCGGGCGGATGCACAACAAAAGAATCGTGTGATGCCTATTGTGAGAACGATGCCAATGTAAATGAGTGCGCTGATTTTGCGGTGGCGGCAGGTTTTGCGACTAAAGAAGAGGCGGAGGTAATGAAGAAAACTGGCGGCAAGGGACCCGGAAATTGTAAATCGCGGGAGTCGTGCGATACCTATTGCAAAGATGAGAGTCATGTTGACGAATGTATTAATTTTGCGGTCAGGGTAGGTTTTATTTCAGAAGGAGATGCGGCAATGGCCAAAAAGTTTGGAATTAATTCGGGAGGTCCAGGCGGTTGCAAGAGCAAAGCCGAATGCCAGTCTTTCTGCGCGCTTCCGGACAATCAGGAAACATGTTCCAGTTGGGGGAAAGAGCATGGCATAGACATGTCGGGTGGCGCACAAGGTGGACAAGCCGGGCCGGGAGGATGCAAAACTCAAGACGAGTGTATGGCTTATTGTAAAGACCATCAAGATGAATGTCAGGGATTTGGACCGCGAAATGGCGACGGAAGCGGAACCGGACAGCAGGACGAGTTTTCTAGGTGCGGTATTGTCACCGGAGCGGTTGCCGTGTATGTTTGCGGAATCAACGGCAAGGGCGCTCCAATAGGAGTGGAGGTAACATATTTTAATAGATGTCATGCGGAACAGCAAGGCGCTCAAATTCTCCACGAGGGCGCATGCGGTAAACAGGATTGTTCTGATATTGCGGATCCGGTCTGCGGAAATGACGGTACAAGCTGGGTAAACGATTGCCATTCTGAAAAGTTCGGCGGAGTAAAACATAAAGGCGTTTGCACTAATGAAGATTTCGGCAGTAATAATGGCGGCGCTTTGAGTGGCGGCTCCGGCGGTGCTGGTTATAGCGGACCGGGTGGGTGTAATTCTCCAGAAGCTTGCAATGCCTATTGTAGTGACCAGGCCCATCAAGAAGAATGCCAAAATTTTGTTCCTCCAACCGGGGGAGGTGGGTCTTCAGGGGGCGGCGAACGAATTCAACTACCATCGAGTTCTGGTGCGCCGGCGAATTATAGCGGACCGGGTGGGTGTAATTCGCCAGAAGCTTGCAATGCCTATTGTAGTGACCAGACCCATCAAGAAGAATGCCAAAATTTTGTTCCTCCGAATTAAAGAATCGCACCGACCAGTTCAAGGATTTAGGAGATCCAAATATTTTTTTAGCGCGTATCTTGTATAAAGAAGGTAAAAAATAAGGGCTAACAAATCGCCTCGTCGGCGATTTTTTTGATGTTGTATTTTTAGATAATTTTTGTTAGAGTGGTTTTAACTCAGCTAGACTTCCTGGCTGAAAAGCGCATTAGCAAAAAGGGGTTCTTACATGAAACTCGCCGTTGCCGGACCTTTGCTTTGTGAAGGTAAAACCAAGAAGGTATTCGTCGAAGATTCGGATCACGTGATCATCGTCTCAAAAGACGATCTGACCGCAGGCGATGGTGCCAAACACGATGTTATCGAAGGCAAAGCCAAACTTGCCAATCAAACGACCTGCAACGTGTTTCGCCTCCTGCAACAATGCGGAGTGCCGAGTGCGTTCATTGAACAGGTTGGTTCCGAACGTTTTCGTGCCAAACGGTGCAAAATGGTTCCTTACGAGGTGGTTGTCAGACGCGAGGCGCACGGATCCTACCTGAAACGGAACCCGCACCTGCAAAAGGGTCACGTTTTCCCCCAACTTGTGACCGAGTTTTTTTTGAAGACCTCCGGTAAACGGTGGGAAAGCCATGTCTTGCCTAAAGACGATCCGTTTACGCGCATCGTGGGTGACTGCGACAAGATGGAACTCTACCTGCCCGATCAGCCCATCCAGACACAGAAACCATTCCTTGTTCTCGAAGATTTTCCCGCCAAAACTTGTGCTGGTTTCTTCCAAGCTGCGGCAGAAATCGCTCGCAAGACATTCCTCGTCCTGGAAAAAGCTTGGCAACTCCAAGGTCGCAAGCTCGTCGATTTCAAGGTCGAATTCGGCTGGGACGAAAAACAGGAGAAACTGCACCTGACAGATGTTATCGACAACGATTCGTGGCGAGTGGTCGAAGATGGCCACTACATCGACAAGCAGATCTACCGCGACGGGGCTTCGCTGAACGAAGTGACTGCCAAGTATCAGTTGGTGGCAGAGCTGACCGGAAGGTTCGGTTTGCCCCGCCAGCAAATCATTCTGTGGCGTGGGTCGGACACGGATGACCTAAGGCCATTCTATGGGGCACTTGAAGAGTTTGACATCCTGGGTACTACGGGGATTTTCCGCGTTGTAGACGTTACTCTTTCCGCTCACAAGCAACCAGTCCAGGTCTGTGAGCAAATCACCCAACTGGTCCAGGAAGTTCCCGACACTGTGGTCATCGCCTACGTTGGGCGAAGCAATGGTTTGGGGCCGATTCTGGCTGCCCAGGTCAGCGTGCCGGTGATCAGCGTGTCGTCAACATGGAAGCAATTCCCTGAAGACATATGGTCATCACTTCACCTGCCAAGCAGTGTTCCGGTTGCCACGATTCTTGACCCCAAGAACGCGGTGCTCTACGCACTGCAAATCCTGGCCGTGGGGAACCCAAAGCTCTGGGCAGAACTTCGTATGAAGCGGGAGCCAAGGCTTCGCAACTTCGTAGGGCTCTAAGAGCCGCACAAGAGGTATTTTGCAAAGATACCTCTTTTTCTTTTACCAATCGCCTGGGCTGTTTGCATTTTTATTTCTTACCATGTAAAATAAAATCTCAACTTATGAAAATAATTATTACCCGTCATGGTCAGACTGATCAAAACCAACAAAACATAACCCAAGGCCAGGGCGTGGACAGTCTTTTAAATGAAACCGGGGTTTGCCAGGCCAAAAAACTAGCGGAGCGGCTGAAAACAGAGAAAATTGATGTAATATACGCGAGTGATTTAAAAAGGGCGCTCCACACCGCTCAAGAGGTTTTGCGGTTCCATCCGTCTGCCCAAATAGTGCCGACACCACACTTAAGGGAAAGAAACCTGGGAGCTTACGAGGGCCGGTCTCATAAAGAATACCAAGAATTGAAAGAAAAATCGCCCTTGCCCTTTCACGATTTTAAACCCGAGGGGGGCGAATCGTATGGCGAACTCTATCATCGGGTAGGAACGTTTTTGGACACAATCTTAGAAAAGCACCGTAACAATACAGTCCTTTTCGTAAGCCATGGAGCAGTATCTACGGTGCTTTTGTTAAAGCTACTTGGCAAACCGCTCACCAGTGAAAACTATAGCGCCCATAAACCGTCAAACGCCGCCCTTACCATGCTCGAAATTTCTGGTAACAAAAAAGTCACCGTTGTGGCGCTCAATAGTACCCATCACTTAGACTAAACGGCAAGAATCTTGAAAGAACAGAGGGCTTGGTGCGTCGTGACTGTAATATCATTATCATACATTATTACCTATGCAATCATGTTCTGACAAACAACTTATTAATCACTATCTGCAAGGCGATGAAAAATCGCTGGAATTTTTAGTAAAGCGCTACTTAAAACCCATTTATGGTTTTGTTTTTAGGCAAGTGCGCGACAAAGAAATTGCTGAAGATATTACCCAGGAAACCTTTTTAAAAGTGTGGCGAAACATTAAAAAAATAAACAAGAATAAAAATGTCAAATCTTGGATTTTTACCATTGCTAAAAATACTACCCTAGACTTTTTCAAGAAGAAAAAATCCATTCCCTTTTCCAGCTTTGAAACTAAAGCTGGCAAAAACTATGTGTTAGAAACATTGGCAGATAACCTTTTGTTGCCCGATAAGGTATCAGAATCCCTTGAGGCAAAACAGGCCTTCATGGAAGCAGTAGAAAAGTTATCCTCCAAATACCGGGCCATTTTTTCTCTGTACTATTACCAGTATTTTAATTTTAGAGAAATTGCCGAAATTTTAAAAGAACCGATTAATACCATAAAAAGCAGGCACCGCCGTGGCATCCTTCTACTAAAAGAAATTCTTAACGGTACTCTCTAATCTGCACCACCTCATAGATTTTTCTCGTACTAATACAAAAGTCTATGGTAACGTATCATCTAGAAAATATTTCCTCATCACGTAATCCTGCAGTGCCCTGTGTGAGTCTTTTTGACCGAATTATTTCTGCCATTGCGTTGGAAAAAGAATTTAAACAAACTAAAAAAATACTCTACACATTTATCGGACTCTTGGTGGTATCAATGGCAGTTATACCCTTTTCTTTTATGTTTTTTATGCACCAGTGGAAGGTTTCCGGGACCACTTATTTTATCTCAACGGCCGCAGGAAACCTTGTTCCCTTTTTTACGCTATGGCAGGATTTTGTGTTGTCCATCCTTGAGTCTTTACCAGTAATGGCTATTACCTTGCTTGCTATCAACGTGGCGTTTCTTCTATTTTCTGTATGGTTGTTTTTGTATAAAAAGGGGTTGCTCCTAAAATACTTAAAGCATAGTTTTACGTAACGGATATGGAACCAGAAACTAACAAAAACCAAAAAACACTACATGTGTTGAAGCTAGTAATTGTAGGTGTCCTTTGTTTTGCAGTTTTGGTATTTGTGTTTGGCGTGGGGGTTTTTGTTGGCCAAGAGCGGGCGGGTTTTTCTTTTCACTGGGCGGAGAATTACCATCGCAACTTTGGAGGACCTAAACTGGGTCTGTTTGGAAATTTCCCCGATAGGGATTTTATTGGCGGCCATGGTGTTTTTGGTTCAGTCATACACATCGATGGAAATAGTATTATTGTTAAAGGACAAGACAACATGGAGAAAACCGTGATGGTTTCGGAGCAAACTACTATTACCGGACCGTCTGTGACTATGAAACTATCTGACATTAAGATTAATGATAACGTAGTTATTATTGGTTCCCCCGATGAGCATGGGGTAATAACCGCCAAGTTTATAAGAATTTTACCGCAAGGGCTTCTTTTTTGCCGTATTTTAAGGGGGTAAAATGCGGTTTTTTTAAGGAGTTTTAGTGGAACTTGAGTTTCGTTACCCTAATCAATGCAGGTGACAATATGGAGGCAAAATATCCTTATTTATGGGGTGAGAGTGTTTCGGAATATAGGGCTTGACAATGGTCTTTTGGCATGCTATAATGAGACCATAGGTTGAACCTTGATTTTCGCCTCAATTTCGGGGGTACGGATTGGCACCGATTTGCCAAAGAGGGAGAATTCCCATGCGTTACTTTGTATTGATTGTGGCTTGCTTGTTCGTTGCAGGATGCAATGGTAAAAGCGAAGTTGAACTCAAGGAAGAACAGATTAAAAAAACAGAGGAGCAAAACGAGCGGATGGAAAAAGCCCTAAAGAAAGGAAAAGAATTGGCGGAGGTGATAGGAGCTTCCGAAAAAGAAAGGGCCAGAAAAAAGAGCGTCGAAGAAGCTGTTGCCACTGCGAAGAAACAAGAAGAAGCCGCCAAAGAAAGACAAAACAAAAAAGTCCGCCGAATGCGCATTGATGGCGATGAAGAGTTATATCAAATGCGTATAAGGGGTGACGCGGAAATTTCTAGCCTGGGTCGAGAGTTATTCGCCTTTGACAAGAAGTTTCCTCCCTACCGGTGGGTCCTCCGCGAGGTTTCCCCGTGGTTATTTGTATGGGAAGCAAAGGCAGACCCAAAACTTGAAGAACATCAGAAAATACGCACTGAAATGGCAAAAAAGATGTTGTTTAGGATCACTGCATTGGATGCAGCGGTTAAAAAAAGACAGGATGAAATTGAAGAAGAAATTGAAAGGGTAAAAAACCCTTGAACCTAGTTTCTCCCTGTGGCCCCGATAACGGATTGTCGGGGCTTTTATATTGATTCGCATTATTGATAAAAATGCAAAATTTGGTATTATGAAGCAAACATAGGGAACGAGGGGACTTAGTTCAATGGTAGAATAACGGTCTCCAAAACCGTTGATGGGGGTTCGACTCCCTCAGTCCCCGCAAGTTTATCTACAAGGTGGCTTTTACTAAGTAAGACGTACACTTTTGATGAAATTTAGAATTAACAATAACATTAAGGGCAAAAAGAAGCTGCAAATGGCTGCGTTGGTTTTACTAACACCAGTGGTTTTGTTGTTATGTTGGCAGTTGTATATTCCCAAAGTGCTTGCTAAGAGTCCCAGTGTTGTTTACTCGGTCCAAAAAGGCACTGGGAACGATACCATTGCAAACGACTTAGCAAATCAGGGGATTATAAAAAGCGCAGCATTTTTTAAGTGGTACGTCGTACTTTCTGGCAATAGCGCAAAGTTACAGGCGGGAATGTATAGCTTGTCTCCTTCAATGTCCATTGCCAGCATCGTTAAAAAACTGGTTACGGGGGGCTTTATTAAAGATAATATCACCGTTCTTGAGGGGTGGGATGCCAGAGATATTGCAAAATATCTTGAAAGCAAAAAAGTGTATTCAAAAAAAGAATTTTTAGCCGCTATAGACCATGATTTTAGCCGCGAGTTTGATATTTTAAAAGACAAACCAAAAGATGCGAGTTTAGAGGGTTACTTATTCCCAGACACCTACCAGGTTTCCCTGGGAGAGATGCCAGAAGATGTATTAAAAAATATGGTTGCAAATTTAGAAAGAAAGTTGACTCCAGAGTTGCGAGTTGAAATTACTTCGCAGCATAAATCAGTATTTGAAGTTATCACGATGGCTTCTATTATCGAGAAAGAAGTCAAAAAAACCGATGACAAAAAAGTGGTGGCAGGAATACTGTGGAAGCGTTTGGCAAATAATATGCCTTTGCAGGTTGACGCTACGATTAATTATATAACCGACAAAAACGATCCCAGTGTTTCTATAAAAGATACCAGGATAGATTCTCGTTATAACACGTACAAATATGTAGGGCTGCCGGCCGGCCCCATTTCAAACCCAGGAATGGATAGCATTTTAGCAGCCATGTATCCTAAAGAAAGTCCTTATTGGTATTATCTTTCGGCGGATAGAACCGGCAAAACCATTTTTAGTAAAACATTGGAAGATCACCAGTTAGCCATGGCAAAATATTTACGGTAAATCAGTCCTATTGACATCATGTGATATATAGACTAGGATATCCAGTATAGATGTAAATAGCCGCGGACAATGGGTACCGAAAGGAGAAATTCCCATTTAGGCAAAAAAAAGATGTTTCTTATTTTTGTTTTGTCTGCACCTGCAGACATTTTATTTTGTGGTAAGTTATTAAGTGTCAATTATGAATTACAACGTCGTTTGAAAGTTAAAAATTGAAAATTCAATTTTAATGAAGTTTAAGTATTACTGTGGCTTTAACCAAAGAAAAAAAACAAACATCCCTTAAAGGAATCAAAGATAACATTGCAAAGCAAAAATCAATTATTTTTGTTGATTTTTCCAAGGTGAATTCTAAAGATTTATTTGATTTACGAAAAAAATTAAAAGAAGCAGGATGCGTTTTAAAAATAGGAAAGAAAACACTTATCAGAATAGCTTTCGGCCAATCAGGGATTTCTTTTTGGGGCAAAATGAAAGGGAGTATCCCAGGGCAGTTGGCGTTGGTCTTTGGAATTGAAGATGAAATAGCGCCAGCCAGGATTTCAAACCAATTTGTAAAAACCAACGAGAATATCAAGATTTTAGGAGGTATTTTCGAAAATCGATTCATTGATAGGGAAAGAGTATTGGTACTGGCAAATATTCCAACCAGAAATGAATTATTGAGCAAATTGGTCGGTTCTCTTGCTAGCTCAATGACCGGTTTTGTGACCGTATTAGACCATATAAGAGAACAGAAAGAAAAAATAACCATTAATAATTAATATATTTAATAATAAAAAAATATGGCAGACGAACAAAAAATAGAAGTACCGGCTAAATTCGAAAAATTAGTTTCGGAAGTAGAAAAAATGTCAATTGTAGAATTGGCAGAACTGGTAAAAGTGTTAGAAAGCAAGTTTGGCGTGTCAGCAGCAGCTCCAGTAGCTGCAGCAGCGGCGGGTGCAGCAACTCCAGTTGAGGAAAAAACCTCTTTTAATGTTGAGTTACAGTCAGTGGGAGCCCAGAAAATTGAGGTTATTAAAGCAGTGAGAGATGTGACGGCAAAGGGGTTGAAAGAATCAAAAGATTTAGTTGACGCAGCTGCAGCAGCTCCTCAAATGGTAAAGGAAGGAGTAAAGAAAGAAGAAGCAGAAGAAATTAAAAAGAAATTTGAGGCAGCGGGAGCAAAAGTAGAAGTAAAATAGTTATAAGAAAAGACAGCCCTAAGCCGGGCTGTTTTTGATTAGTCTGGCAAGGTATTGACAAAACAAAAATAAAATTATACAATCAAGTCGTGGTGATTTAAAGGGCCTTTTGCAAGAAGGAGTCGTAATGTCACTCTCTTGGATCGGCGGGTTTCTCGTCGCATATTTGGTGTATCAGGTCCAGAAATATTTTCTGGATAAGATCGCCTAGTCAGTCGCGGTTAAGTCAGGCTCCAAGCGGTGATGTTCACTGCGCGGGGCTTTTTCATTGATTTAGGTAGTGGAGAAGTGTAAAATAAAGGTACGGGGCGATTAACTCAATGGCAGAGCATTGTATTCACATTGCACAGGTTATAGGTTCGAGTCCTGTATTGCCCACAACGATATGCAAACATATAGAAAACTTCTTTGGACGGAACACGTGAAAGCAAAAATGCGCCAGTACGGGCTTTCCAGAAGCAAATTAATAAATCTTATCTATAAGCCAGAAAGAAAGGAGAAGGGGATTGTACTGGGAACCCTTGCAGTTATGAAGTCAAATAAACGGTATTCAAAGTCCCGGCAAAAGCGTTCTCCCGGTGAAATTTGGATGATGTATAAAGATGAAAAGGGTTTTAGGAAAATCATAAGCGCATGGCGCTACCCTGGTATTTCTAAACCGGGGGGAACCATTCCAATTCCGCATGATATTAAGCAGGAAATCTTAGAAGGAAGAGGATTATAGCATGCAAAACGAAAAACATCTCAACATTTTTACATGGTTCGGTTGGCATTTTTATGAAATGCCAAAGTTTTTACTATCAGTTTGGAAAAACTATCTTTTATTTGGTTCGGATTTTTTTTCAGTGCCGCTTTTGTTTTCAACCCTTCTTTCTCCGTGGAGACGGTACCACTGGGGCTATCCTAAAGGATTCAGTTTCGTTGAGTACGGCAATACGTTTGTTTCTAATATATTCTCCAGAGTTATCGGAGCCATATGTAGGTCTGTCTTGATTGTCTTTGGTTTTATCGCCATGGTTTTTATATTGTTAGGAGGCCTTATTGGTATTGTACTTTGGCTTCTGTTGCCTTTTATTATGGTGGGTCTAATGTTCCTTTTTCTCTATGGAATTTAACTTTGATACAAGAAAAACACTAGTATCTACATCGCTGAAGGTATCCTCTTTCCCCCTTTTTAAGTACGCAAACGTATTAGCCCAGCTATGTGCGTACCTTTTTGTTGTTTCTCTGGTTTTGACAGGCCTTTCATTTTTTGGCGTCGGGTCAGAGCCTATAGCAATAAAAATTTCGGTGTTTTTACTTTTTCTTACTCTCTTATTTTGGGAAGTGTCGTTATTTATAGAACTTAAAGTCAAAAAATTACCAACGCCCTTATTATCATCAGGTATTTTTTTAGACCCGGCAAACGATTCATCAAAGATACCTGGAAAATATAATGTAGCAGATTTTTTGAGCCTACCCTCCTGCCAAATTGTTGAAGAAGCGATAAGGGTTTGTAAAAATCGTCGGCTTTCTGAAGTAGGTTCGGAGTCTCTTTTGTACGCCGCATTAAAAGTTAATAGTGACTGCCAAATGTTGTTTTACCGGCTAGGTATAGACGTACAAAAACTCCAGGAAGAACTCAAAAATTATTTGGAAAAACAGCATCGTTTGCAGAAATTTAGCCTGGTTCTTTCATCATCTTTTCAAAAAACTATTACCAAAGCGGCCCGTATCGCCATAGGAAGGGGATACCAGGCCATAGGGGTAAAAGAATTACTGGTAGCCCTGACAGAGGAAGATACCTTTTTAAAAAAAGTACTGATTTCGTACGATTTAAAAGAGAAAGACATTGAAAATATTACCGTATGGCTTGATGGGCTCGAGCGCCAAATTGCTCGCAGCAAACAATTTTGGACAAAGGAGAGTTTGTCAAAGTTTGGTTCTCTGGGAAAAGATTGGGCGTCAGGTTTTACCTTTGTTTTAGACCAATTTTCACTTGACTGGAGGGATATTGTCAGCAAGAACATATTCAATGAAATTATCGGCCATAAACAGGAAATTGATGAACTGGAAATAGTATTGGCAAAATCAGATTTAAGTAATGCGCTGATCATTGGAGATAAGGGAATAGGGAGGAAAAGCATTGTCGAGGCTTTAGCCCAGCGATGCTACTTGGGCACGGGGCTGCAAGAGCTTGCTAGCAAGAGAGTTGTTGAATTAAACATGGTCTCTTTGACCTCCCAACTTCAAGACCCAGAAAAAATAGAAACGGCGTTAGCCGAAATTTTTCAAGAAGTGGCGGCCGCCGGAAATATTATTTTAGTGATTGATGAATTAGATAGTTTTGTGGAGCAAAAAGTGAAAAAACCGGGAGCCATTGATATCTCGGTAATCCTGGCAAAATACTTGGCCATGCCAAATTTTCATTTTGTTGGTATTACTTCGTTTGAAGGACTTCACCAGAAGTTAGAGCAAAATCCCTCCTTCTTAGAGTATTTCAGGAGGATTGAGGTTTCAGAAATATCAGAATCAGAAACCATTATGGTCTTGCAAAGCCTAGCCTTGCACATAGAACATACCTACCATCTGTTGGTTACGTATCCTGCCATTAGGGAAATCATCAACTTAACCGGAAGGTATTTTCCCAGCACTCCCTTTCCCAAAAAAGCTATTGATGTATTGAGCGAAGCGGCGGTGTATGTCAATTCGCTCAAAGAAAAAGTAATCTTGCCTCGCCACATCGCCAAAATTATTTCGGATAAAACCAAAATTCCCGTAGGGAAAATGGAATTCAAAGAAAAATCAGTGTTACTCAATTTAGAAGTCTTAATCCATCAAAGAATCATTAACCAGGAAGAGGCCGTTCATGAGATATCCATTGCTATGAGGAGAGCCAGGTCTGGCATTGGATCTAAAAAAAGGCCCATGGGAGTATTTTTATTTCTGGGACCTACGGGTGTGGGAAAGACTGAAACTGCTAAAGCACTGGCCGAAATTTACTTTGGCCAGGAGGAAAAAATGATACGGCTTGATATGTCTGAATTTCAGGCAATTTCAGATATTCCCCGTTTAATCGGCCAGGTGAGCCCGGTGGAAGAACAGGGCCTTTTAACTACTCCGGTAAGGGAAAATCCCTTTTCACTCGTGCTACTTGATGAAATAGAAAAAGCCCATCCTAATATTTTGAATTTATTTTTGCAAGTTTTTGACGAAGGCCATATTACCGACGGCCAAGGGAGAAAAGTTATTTTCACTAACACGATTATCATCTCTACATCCAACGCAGGAGCTGATATTATTTTCCAGCAGGTTGAGGCGGGAGCGACCATAGAAAAAGATAAAATTTTTGATGTTCTTTTTCAGAAAGGAATTTTCAAGCCCGAATTTGTAAATCGTTTTGACGCCGCGGTATTTTTCCATTCGCTTACCAAAGAAAATTTATTGGACATTGCCCAATTAACGCTTGGCAACCTCGCAAAAAACCTTAAAGAGAAAGACATTAATTTTACCATTACCGAACCGCTCAAAGAAAAAATTGTTGAGCTTTCTTACAAGCCGGAATTTGGGGCACGAGAGATGAGAAGGGTAGTCCAAGATCGTGTAGAAAATGTAGTTGCCGAAGCCTTGCTCTCGGACAAAATCACCAAGGGAGACTCTATAGAAATAAATCCGGAAAACTTTCAGATCGTTAAAACTTCGTCGTCATAGGCTTTACTCTTTCCTATAACAACGCCACGGGTTCGCACTTGTGGCGTTTTGTTATTCCTGTACCGGTTTACCTAGCAAAGTGGGAAATTGGCGAATTTAAAGTCCCTTGAGTAAAACACTAAAAAACACCTGTGAATAAGATGTGTAGAAATAGTGTTATTTACGAATAAAATAATGCTTTGCCTGTGAAGTGTTGACGCACACCTACGAAGTAAGTTATAAATAGCTTGTAGTGGATAAAAGTGGATAAAAGTGGGAAAAACTATTAAAGTGGGGGATAACTTTGATCGAAGCGAAAACCCCGCCCTCTGTGCAAATAGTAAAAACAGTTGGGAGTTTAGTATTAAAAAATGAGATTAAATTTCATCCGGCCCATAGTATTAGCTTAGAGGGCGGGGTGCTCACTTTGTTCACATGTTAATAGGGCAATACAAACATACCATTGACAGCAAGAAGCGCTTGGCGTTACCAGTTAAATTTAGGGGGGAGTTGGGCAACAAGGTTATTATTACACAGGGTATTGAAAGTTGTGTTGTAGTATATACCCAAAAAGAGTGGGAAATATTATCCCAAAAACTGGGGAATTTACCTATTTCTCAAACAGAGGCAAGGTCTTTTGCCAGAATTATACTGGCGGGCGCCATGGAAGTTGAATTAGATAAGTTGGGAAGAATCCTTATCTCTGATTATCTAAAATCGTATGCAGATTTGAAAAAAAATGTGGTAGTTTGCGGCTTATCCAATCGGTTGGAAATATGGGATGAACAAAAGTGGGAAGTGTACCGGAAAAAAGCGGAAAAGGGAGTTGAGGAAATTGTTTCGAAGCTGGGACCCTTAGGAATTTAACATTTAAAATGCAAAATTTAAAAACAATGATAAATTCAAAATGTTAAATGTTGAAAACACGTTTTTACATTAGTGCTTTTAAATTTTTTTTGAATTTTGAATTTAGATTTTTAAATTAATGACGCATATCCCTGTTCTTGCAAAAGAGGTTTTAGAATGTATAGACCCAAAACCGGGCGAGCATATCGTTGACGCGACCATAGGAGAAGGCGGACACACCCTTTTAATTCTAGAAAAAACCAAACCAGATGGGAAGGTATTAGGCATAGACCCGGATCTTTATCAAATAGAAAATGCCAAGGTTGCCACGGCCCAGTATAGAGAAAGAGTTATCCTCGTGAATGATTCCTATGCGAACATACAAGATATTATTGAAAGAACGCGCTTTAGTCCCGTCCATGCCATACTGTTAGACTTAGGCTATTCTTCTTGGCAGTTAGAGCAGTCAACGAGAGGATTTTCGTTTCAGAAAGACGAGGCGTTGGACATGAGGTACAACCCGCAAAGCGACTTGACTGCAGGAAAGATTGTTAACGAATACCCAGAACATTCCATAGAAGAAATATTACAAGAATACGGCCAGGAAAGATTTGCCAAGAAAATTGCTAAAGAGATTGTTGTTCAAAGAGCGCGAGAAGATATTGCGAGCACCTATCAATTAAAAAACATCATAGAAAGTGTTATTCCCCAAAAGTACCAGTACGGTAGAATTCATTGTGCGACAAAATCATTCCAGGCGCTGAGGATTGCGGTAAATGGAGAACTTAAAAACCTTGAGGCTGCCTTGCCAGATATGATATCAATTTTAGCTCACAAGGGAAGATTAGCGGTAATATCATTCCATTCCTTGGAAGACAGAATCGTTAAAAACTTTTTTAAAGAACAGGCGAAAGAACACAACGTTACCATGATAACTAAAAAACCAATCGTAGCTACCCGTGAAGAACTATTGGTAAATCCTCGGGCGAGGTCCGCTAAGTTAAGAGCTATTATTAAACTGTAAAAATAAGCTAGTAATCCAAAGCAACTATGACTACTACCACCTTAGGATATCGGGGCATATACCAGAAAGTGAGTTCGGCAAGTTTTATAAAAATACCCTGGAAACTCGTGTATGTTTTGTTGTCATCCTTATCGTTGGTGTTGTTGCTTTTTTATATTTTCCGAGTCAATGAATTAACCCAAGGAGCATACCTTATAAGGAGTTACAATAAAGAAATCACCAGTCTCTCGGTTGAAAATAGGAATTTACAAACTCATTTTGCAGAAAGTGGATTTTTAGGCCAAGCTACGCAAAAAGCACAAGAACTTAGCTTCCAAAAAATTACCCAGGTAAAATATGTGCAAATCTTGCAGAATTCACTAGCGGAGGCCAAATAGTCAAACCCATGAAGCGTTGGAGATTATCATTACTCTTTTTTTTATTTTTTATTGCGGCACTTATTCTTATAGGCCGCTTATTTTATATACAAATAGCAAACCATAAATTTTACTCAGCGCTGGCACTGGGGCAGCAAAGTGGTTTTCAAGAGGTGCAGGGGGTAAGAGGCCAAATTTTTTCTGAAAATAGCAAGGAAACCAATGGCAGCTACGGTTCAGGATTAGTAAAAGGCTTGGCGATTAATAAAGACAAGTGGCTTATTTCGGCTATCCCAGCAACCATTAAAGATAAAAACGGGTTGGCCGAGCAATTAGCAAATTCCATTGGTGAATCAAAAGAGTCTGTCGTATCTAAGTTAGAAAAATCCGATACCTACACCGTCATAAAGAAAGATGTTTCAGAGGAAGAACTGCGGGCGGTTAAGAATCTCAACCTTAATTCTTTAACATTGGAAAATACGCCGGGCAGATACTACCCGCAAAAAGAAATGGCATCTCAAGTGATTGGGTTTTTTGGCGGAGATTCGCAGGGTCAATACGGTATAGAGGGGTATTACGACGATATGTTAAAAGGTAAAAAAGGCATAAAGAAAGAAGGCAGGGGATTGCAAGTGATTAATTCAGACCAGTCGGTGGATTTGAATGGTTCAGACTTGTATGTAACTCTAGATTACAACATCCAGTTTCAAGCAGAGTCTTTGTTAAAAGAAGAAAAGAAAAAAGATGACATAGAGTCTGGTCAAATTATTGTCGTAAAGCCTGACTCTGGCCGAATTTTAGCCTTAGCAAATTTCCCTTCATTTGACCTTAATAGTTATGCAAAACAAGAAAGTTTAGGCATTTTCCAGAATTCAGCTGTCCAAAAACTGTTCGAACCGGGATCGGTATTCAAACCCTTCACCATGGCTATGGCTCTCCAAGAGGGCAAGGTAACCCCGGAAACCACCTTTGTTGATACTGGTTCTGCCGTCATTGGGCCAGATACCATCACCAACTTTAACCATGAGATATATGGTAAAAGAACCATGTCAGGAATCCTAGAAAAATCCATTAATACCGGGGCTGTTTTTCTTTCTAGTTTGATTCCACACCAAACATTTTTGCAGTACTTAGACAACTTCGGCTTTAACGATAAAACAGGAATTGATCTGCAAGGAGAAGTTGCCTCTCGAAATGAAATTTTAAAACATGGTTCAGACTTTGGCTTTGCCACTGCTTCATTCGGCCAGGGTATTGAAATGACGCCCATACAGCTAACCCGTGCCTTTTCAATGTTTGCCAATGGTGGAAGGATCGTCAAACCTTACGTGGTGGAAAAAATTTCCCACGGGCAAGATGAAGAAAAAACAAAACCTGTCGTTTCAGACCCATTGTTATCGCCAAAAACAGTTTCAGAGGTCACCCAAATGCTTATCAACGTGGTTGAAAAAGGCTATGGAGATGGAGCAAAAATTCAGGGTTATTATATTGCGGGCAAGACCGGAACCGCCCAAGTGCCTTTTGAAAATAAAAAGGGGTACTATCCTGATAAAACGATCCAGAGTTTTATCGGATTTGGCCCCGCTTTAAAACCAGAATTTTTAATATTAGTAAAATTAGATAATCCTAAAGTTCCCAAATCGGCTTTGTCAGCGGTTCCCGTATTTAAAAAATTAGCTCAATATATCATCAATTATTGGCAAATTCCCCCCGATTACCAACCTTAATAAAAAACCGAGTCTCTGCTCGATTTTTGCTTCGCTAGTGGACCAACGCACATAGCATGATAAAGTGTGAAAATCCTATGCAGTATGCCCAGGCCACTGAAGCCAAATGTGCCCTATTACTTCCAAAAAGCCTGTCGTATGAGTGCAGGACCAAGGCATTAAAGCATGCCAGCACCACCACTAAAAACAACTTAGCAGGTTCCACGGTATTGGTTTTAAAGTTTAGGGTAACAGACCAAGCACCAGTTGCTTGGAGCACCAAGGAAACAAGCAACAGTAAACACTTAGACGCGCATTTCTTTTTCATGCTAGGTCTCCTTTCGAAAGGGGCGTGGGATGGTTTTTCCAAGGTACCGGGGTTTGTGCGGCCTCAAGGGGATTCGAACCCCTGTTACATGGATGAGAACCATGCGTCCTGGACCAGGCTAGACGATGAGGCCGAGCTACCAACATTTTATACTAAAACTAGGTACTTGTCTAATAACTTTACCGAGAAAGTTATCCCCATAAAAAATTGTATATTTTAGGTTGCGATTGTAACATTAATGAATGAAGAATTTATTTCGTACGTATGTCTATCCTATAGCCACCTTAGCAGGTAGTATCATTGGAGTGGGATTTTTATCGTTACCCTACATTGCCCTAAAGGTCGGTATTTGGCCGATGCTTTTTTATTTTATATTGTTGACGATATTTATGACGGGCGTGCACGTTATTTTTGCCAAGATCAGTTTAAAAACACCAGACCATAAGCGGTTTCCGGGATTCGTTGGATTTTATCTCGGCCCCTGGGCCGAATTAGCTACCCTGACCACCACGATTTTAGGGTCTTTCGGAGTTTTGCTGGTTTACTGCATTATTGGCGGGCAATTTTTATCTACCATGCTTATGCCCTTATGGAAGGGGAGTATGACCTGGTACGTGGTGGCATTTTTTTGTGCCGGGAGCATCCTGGTGTACTTTGGCATAAAAACCATCAGTAAGGTTGAGTGTGTGGTACTCGTGCTATTGTTTACCGCCCTTATCGTGCTTTGTGTAGGAGCGTTTTCGGGAATACATCTTAAAAACATTTTTTCCTTGCAACGCTCTTCGTTTTTTAGTAGTTGGAAAACGATGTTTTTACCGTTTGGGCCTATTGTTTTTTCTTTATGGGGCGCTGGCTTGATTCCTGAAATAGAAGAGATGCTCATAGGCAAAAAAAAGTTGCTTAAAAAAATAATTATCACAGGCACCCTGATTCCCGCGGTTCTGTATCTTGCGGTTATTTTTCTGGTATTGGGAATTTCGGGGTCTTACACCACAGAATCCGCTCTCGTAGGCCTTAGGTATTTTGTGGGGCCTACCATATTTTCATTGGCGCTCTTTGTGGGCGCTGTTACCACTTTTATGGCCTTTATCACTCAAGGTATTTTTTTAAAAAACGTGTTTATGTACGATATGCACATAAAAGAATTTACGGCATGGTTTTTTACCTGTATGGTGCCCCTCATTCTTTTTTTAATGGGATTTAATTCTTTTATTCCACTGGTGTCTTTCATTGGCGGAGTTTTACTGGGAATCAATGGTATTTTTATTTTGCTAATGTATAAAAAAATAGGCGGCAAAAATATCGTAGTCTATCCTTTAACCACGGTGTTCATTTTGGGAATTATATACGAATTAGTATACTTTATCCGGTAATTCTAACATTTTTCTATGGCCTGGTATTTTTTTGTGTTCATTTTTGTTATTTCCTGTATTGTCCTTTCATGGTTGAGTTCGCATTTAATCAAGTCGTTAGTTCAGGTTGCCAGGTATTTGCGTTGGAGAGAATTCATCATCGCTTTTTTTGTCATGGCATTTGCCGCTTCCCTGCCAGATTTATTTGTTGGTCTTAATGCCGTTTACCACCGGTTGCCGGAACTTGCTTTTGGTGACATTATCGGAGGAAACCTAGTTGACTTGACCTTGGTTCTGGCTATCGCGGTATTTTTTGGCAAGAAGGGACTTTCTACCCAGTCAGACATGGTCCAAAAAAGTGCCATTGTTACCGCATTGGTTGCAGTACTTCCTTTAATTTTAATTTGGGATGGCAGGTTAGACAGGATAGACGGAGTGATATTAATTGTGACATTTTTCCTGTATTCGTGGTGGCTTTTTTCAAAGAAAGAAAGGTTTAAAAAGACCTACAAGGATAATAATAAAAGTTCTATCAAAGGGTTTAAAAGTTTCTTGGTAAATTTGGTAAACGTGGTTGTCCTGGTGGCGCTTTTGTTGGTGGCTTCGCAGGTAGTAGTAAGCTCAGCCCAATTCTTTTCTTCTGCCTTAGGAATTTCTCTCGCCTTGGTCGGTATTTTAATCGTTGGGCTAGGAAATTGTTTTCCAGAAATATACTTTTCGGTTGTCTCAGCTAGGAGGGAAGAAAATTGGCTGGTGTTGGGAGATCTTATGGGTTCGGTCATTATTTGCGCCACCTTAGTTTTGGGAATCATTGCACTTGTTTTGCCATTTGAAATAAAAAACCCCTATCCCTTCATTGCTGCGAGAGTATTTTTGGTTATCGCGGTAGTTTTTTCCCTTGTATTCATCAGGACCGGCAAGAAACTTTCTAAAAAAGAAGGATTAATCTTACTTTTCATCTACATTGCTTTTTTACTGGTCGAAGTATTCATGTAAAGATTACCATAGTTTATGGTTTTTTCAGAATTCACCCACAAAAACACTAAAGAAGTTTTAGCGTTGTTAAAAACTTCAGAATCCGGTCTTTCAAAAAAAGAGGCGGTTTTGCGCCAGAAAGAATATGGACTCAATGAAGTAGCCGCCAAAAATAATACCATACTGGATATTTTAACGAGACAGCTTCGTTCACCGTTTTTTTACCTGCTTTTTATCGCTGGGATTGTGTCGCTCTTTATAGGGGAAAAGATTGACGGCTTGGTCATCTTACTTTTTATCTTGGTCAACATTTTCATTGGCTTTATCCAGGAATTTAAAGCAGAAAAAACCGTTGCCCTTTTAAAAAATCTTATCCCCCAGAAAGTGAAAGTACTGCGCGAGGACGCAAAAGAAATCATTGAAAAGAAATACTTGGTTTTGGGGGACATCGTTTTTCTTGAGCCCGGTGATATTGTTCCCGCTGACCTGCGAATTTTAGAACTTCAGAACTTTTTAGTTGACGAATCGGTATTAACCGGCGAATCGTCGCCGGTTGTAAAAAGTGCAGAGTCCCTGCCAAAGGAAGAAAAAGAGGTATTTAAAAGCAGTAATATTCTATTTACCGGGACATCGGTAGTTTCCGGAAAAGCTCAAGGGATTGTGGTGGGTTCCGGAAAAAATACTGCCCTAGGTCAAATTATTGTCTCGGTGAGTGCAAGCCGGCACCAGGGCGTCTACGAGAAAAATCTTCTTTACTTTTGCCGGCTGATATTAAAAATTGTGGTTACCACGGTGGTCATCATATTCTTGGTTAATTTAATTATTAACGGTGCTTCCAATTTTTTTGAATTTTTACTTTTTTGCGTTGCCTTAATTGTAAGTATTTTGCCCGAAGCCCTGCCCGCCATTGTGATCCTGGCATTGTCCCGGGGAAGTTTGAAAATGGCCAAAGATAACGTGGTGGTAAAACGGTTGTCTGCCATTGAGGATTTGGGCAACATTGAAATCCTTTGCGCCGATAAAACGGGCACCTTGACCCAAAACAAATTATCCCTGGAAAAAATCGTCTCCCCCGATAAGGATAAAGCTCTTTTGTATGCCATGGTGGCGCCCCAGCTTGCCGATAAAAAGGTAAAAAGTATAAATCCCTTTGATACAGCTTTTTTAGAGCGAGCAAACAGTAGCGTCATGGAAGGCTTGAAAAAAATGAAAGTAATTTTTGAAGTTACTTTTGATTCGTTTCGCATGAGGTCAAGTTGTCTGGTTAAAAGTAGTAACGGTGAAAAGATATTAATTACCAAAGGCGCCTTTGAAGTGGTGCTGGGTCTTTGTTCATCATTGGGCACCGGCTTTGAAAGAAAAGAAATTAAAGCAAATGTAAGCAAAGAAGGCCAAGATGGCAAGCGGGTATTGGCAGTAGCTTTTAAAAAGGTTGATAAAGATACTATTTCAAAAGAAGACGAAAGGGGATTAACTTTTTTAGGATATTTTGTCTTTGAAGATCCGTTAAAAACCACCGCGGAAGAGGCCATACGATTATCTAAAAAATTAGGGGTGCAGATAAAAATTATCACCGGCGATTCAAAAGAAGTATCAGGATACGTGGGTCAAAAAACAGGTTTAATTACTGGGTACGATAAGGTTGTCTTGGGACAAGATTTAGAAAAAATGTTTAAAAATGAATTTGATAATGCCTGCGAGGATAATGTGGTGTTTGCGCGAATATCGCCTGATACCAAGAATAATATTATAAAATCTTTGCAGAAAAAATATGAAGTCGGGTTTTTGGGCGAAGGGATTAACGATGCACCAGCCTTAAAAACAGCCGATGTGGGTATCGCCGTAGCTGAAGCATCCGATATTGCCCGGGAGTCTTCTGACGTGGTTTTGTTGCAAAAAGATTTGCGGGTAGTGGTCAATGGCATCAAAAACGGCAGGACGATTTTTGCCAATATTAACAAATATATTAAGTGCGCCCTGGCCAGCAACTTTGGAAATTTTTATTCCATTGCTGTTATTTCTTTGTTTATTAATTTTTTGCCTATGCTACCGGTACAAATTTTGCTGGGAAATTTATTGTCAGATTTTCCGTTAATTTCCATTGCCACTGATTCTGTGGATATCCAGGAGCTTCGCAAGCCAAAAATGTACCAGTTGCACATGGTGTTGCCCCTAATTATTTCTTTGGCTTTGGTAAGCACCCTTTTTGACTTTATCTTTTTTACCATTTTTTTCAGGCAGCAACCCGGAGTTATCCAAACCCTTTGGTTTATAGAAAGTATTTTAACAGAAATAGGCCTCATTTTTATTATCCGCACCCGCCACTTTTTCTGGAAAGCAAAAAAGCCCGGTTTTTGGCTTTTATTTTTTACCATTATAGATGCTATGTTTATTGTAGCTCTACCGTTCTTTAATATCGGCCACGAGCTCTTTCATTTTGTTACGCCGCCCATCTTCCAGCTTTTCATTGTATTTTTCTTGGTCATAAATTACTTTATCTTAAGCGAATTGGTCAAACTCGTATATTTCCATTACTTCAAACCCCATAAACCGGTTTCGCTCTAATTTTTTGGGTACGAAGCCGTGGTTTTTTTCCAAACACACCACGGCTTTTTTTTTGTCGTTTTTTTTGTTAGAATCACTGTGATGGATATTTCAATACTATTCTATATTGTAGTTATTCTGGGCATTGGCGCCGTAATTTTTTTGTTGATCAAAAAAAAACCAGAAGTGAAAAAAGATGATAATTCTTTGGTGATGCTACAAAACCAGTTAAACCATATTTCTTCGGTGCTTGATAGCAAATTGTCTGAATCAAATAAAAATTCACAAGATCAGTTTCGTTATTCAGCTGACATCATAAAAAATATTACTGAGAAGTTGACTAAACTGGACGAAACCAATAAACAAGTGGTTGGATTTGCCGATCAATTGCAAAAACTTCAGAGCACACTTACTAATCCCAAGCATAGGGGAAATCTTGGAGAATATTTTTTAGACTCAATATTAAAAGATGTCTTTCAGCCCAATCAATATCAATTACAATATGAGTTTAAAAATGGAGATAAAGTTGATGCCGCTATTTTTTTTGGAGAAAAGATTATTCCAGTAGACTCTAAATTTTCTTTAGAGAATTATACTAGAATACTTGAAGAAGCCGACCCCGTTAGAAGAACTGGATTAGAAAACGAATTTAAAAATGATTTAAAGAAAAGAATAGATGAGACAGCAAAATATATTCGCCCTGATGAAAGTACTATGGATTTTGCCCTCATGTTTATTCCTGCAGAGGGTATTTTTTATGACCTCTTGGTTAATAAGGTGGGCGCTGTAAAGGTTAATACGAGGAGTCTACTGGAATATGCAGCTCGGGATAAGAAAGTTCACATAGTTTCACCAACAACTTTATATGTTACGCTTCAATCTATCTGGCAGGGAATGCGTGCGTATACTATTCAAGAGAGAACAAAAGACATTTTAAAAAACGTGGGCATGTTGCAAAAACACATTATAGCTTATGAAGACTATATGCGGAAAGTTGGTAATAACTTAAGCACTACCGTGAACTCATATAACACAGCATACAAGGAATTGGGTAAAATAGACAAAGATGTGGTTAAATTGATAGATGGAGACTTAAAGATAGAAATTGACAAGATAGAGGCACCCAATATTGACGAATAGTAATATTTTTGCTAAACTACACACGATATGTTAGCAGTAATTAAAACCGGCGGAAAACAGTATTTAGTCCAGCCCGGTGATATAATTAAAGTGGAAAAATTGGATACAGAAGAAGGAAAAGAAATTACCTTTGGCGAGGTTTTATTGTGCGACAAAAGCAAGAAACTCCAAATAGGTAATCCTTTAGTTGAGGGAGCAGAAGTCAAGGCAAAAGTGTTAACCCAGGGAAAAGGCGAGAAGTTAATTATCTTTAAATATAAACCGAAAAAAAGATACAAAAGAAAGATTGGTCATCGGCAGCAATTTACCGAAGTTGAAATTTTAGAAATTAACGTTTAGTCAAAAATCCGCTCGTCGCGGATTTTTGTCGGGTTGAAAGTTCTTTTTTAATTCAAGGAGCAGGCTATGGCCAGATGTGATCACGTTATTGATACGCGCGACTTTCCTCGTGATTGGATCGAAAATTCTCTTTTTCCTCTTGCAAGGGATATGGAAAAGAAAAGTTTGGCGGGAAATTTGGAATTTCCGCTTGAGGGGACAGAAATGATCACCATATTTTTTGGTGAAAGTCTTCGTACGAGAGCATCTTTTGTGATTCCCATGGTAAGACTTGGTGGCAAGGTAATTTTTGAATCAATAGATCCAAGAAGACTTTCTTCGATGGCAAAAGGGGAACCGTTTGAAGATATGATAACGGTCCTAAATGAATACTTTGACGATCCTCGTCGGGGAGTCATTATTCTAAGGCACGATGAAGAAGGTGGAGCCGCAGCTGCCGCAAAAGTTTCCGATGTGACAATTGTAAATGCGGGTGATGGAAAAGGCCAGCATCCAACGCAAGCATTTCTTGACCTCTACACCATCGAAAGGCACCTAGGCAGCATTGACGGCAAGTCAGGTGTTTTTATGGGAGACCTTGATGGAAGCAGGACTATTCACTCGCTGGTTTATCTTTTCGCGAAGTACCGCGATGTGAAAGTTTATCTTGTTTCTCCCAGGCATCTCAGGATTAAGGCTGATATCAAGGATTACTTGGCAAGACACAATGTCCCGGTCCAAGAAGTTACTGACATACGAAAAGTTGCGCATGTTGCGGACTTTGTCTACCAAACAAGAACACAGACTAATCTTGGAACGAAGCATTGGGATAGGTCGGATGAAAGTAACGGCCTTACGATAATCAATAAAGAGGTATTAAACCTCATGAAACCAGATTCAATCATCTGCCACCCCCTGCCATGCAACGATGAAATTGTGAGGAATGAGGTTGATGATGACCCCAGGGCCGTCTATATTAAGACCAAGAACGGGAGGGCATCCCAAGTAAAATGCGGTCTTTATATCAGAATGGCGTTATTAGAACTGATTCTTGCTCGTCATGCCTAAATGGCACACCAGGGCCCAAGTGACTTGGGTCTTTTTTATTTTACTTTTACCGGTAAGTTAAGTAGTATCTAATTATAGTTCTTACTTTTTTGTTTCTTATTTTAGGAGATAACTATGTCTGAAACAGAAGTATTGGAAGTAGCCAACAAAATTGTTAGGCCACACGGTTTAACAGCAGAATTTTTGGGGGATTTCTTTTCAATAGGTGTGGGTGGTGATTGCCGCACTTGTACACGGATAATTGTTTTGGCAGGCCCTAATCCTGGCCATGAAGTAGTGGCAACGTTATCAACCCAAATAAGTAATCAAACGGGTATAAACAGGGTAAGTTATGAACTTATCAGAAAAGAATGAGGCCCTCAGTAGTAAGTAAACTGTGGGCTTTTTTGTTATAAAAAAAGTGATACTATACGGGTATGCAAAAAGAAATTGAGTGGCTTTTGAGGGAAAAGTATAACGGAAAACTGAATAAAAATTTTAATAAAGATGTTAAGCGATTAAAGGTGGGGGAGCCGGTGGATTATGTTATCGGGTTTACCGAGTTTTTAGGTTGCAAAATTGATTTATCAAAAAAACCGTTGATTCCGCGACCAGAAACAGAATATTGGGTGGCCGAAGCCATAGAAAAACTAAAAAAAGATAACAGGGTCCTAAGGATTTTGGATATCTTTGCGGGGTCCGGATGCATCGGGGTTTCTATTGTGTCCCGATTACAGAGTAATCGAAGATCCTTGATGGCCTTGCCATCGGGACGACATTTCAATGGGGTAAAGGTTGTTTTCGCAGAGAAAGATAAAAAACTTACAGAACAGATTAAAATAAATTACAAAATAAATCAAATTCCAAAAAATAAGTATGAAATAATTCAATCTGATATTTTTTCAAATATCACGGGGAAGTTTGATTATATCTTTGCTAATCCGCCGTACATTCCCACAACAAGAAAAAGTAACATTCAAAAAGCGGTGTTAAAATACGAACCAACCATGGCATTATTTGGCGGTAAAGATGGGCTATTATACATCAGGAAATTTTTGGCGGAGGCCAAAAATTTCCTTAAGCCAGGAGGAAAAATTTCCATGGAATTTGACTCAATCCAAAAAAAGCAAATAGAGAAATTAGTAGCTAACCTTAACTATAAGAGCTGGAAATTTCATAAAGACCAATATGAAAAATGGCGATGGGTTATTATAAAAAATTAATATCCTTGAATTTTACTGCATAGTATGATATGTTTTAGGTGTGTTGGAGGAAGTGTACCTTAACAAGAAAGATTGGTGCTTTATGCCGAATGGGCATAGTTGCAAAGAGTACGGCGGACATAAGTATGCTGACCATGGTGGTACTTCAGACTGCGAGTATCATTGTGGTTGTTGGATGGGTCCTGCACGGTCGGGTGGTCCTGTTGGCCTTGATCCTTGTGGAAAATGTCCCGGGAATCCAATTGATGGCGAGTCTCTAGGTGGTAAACAAGACTATGAGTATGTAGTCAATGAAAGAATTGATGGCTTAGAAAAACGACTGTATCGTGCAGAGGCGATATTGAAAAAAGTTGAACCTGATAAATTGGCCTTAGTACAGAAGATCACTTCTCTTGAATCAGAAAATCAAAGTTTTAGAAGCCGCATTGCTCAAGTGCAGGCATATTTAAACCTTAACAAGTAATCAGATAATACAAACTAGATAACCAGTTAGATGATGTCAAGCTGGTTTTTTTTATTCTAGAAAATTGATACAATGAAGATGTGAAAGCCATACAATTATCTCCCAATTCCCTGAACTTGTATCTTGAGTGCCAAGCGTGTTTTTGGCTAGACAAGAAAATGGGTATAAAAAGGCCGCCACCATATCCATACGCTCTAAATTCTGCCGTAGATACATTACTAAAAGAAGAGTTTGATGCGTATAGAAAGAGGGGAGAGCCTCACCCAATGCTTGCTGATAATAAAATTAAGGCTAAGCTTTTTCCCAACCAGAAACTATTAGACCAGTGGCGCGATAATTTTCAAGGCATACGGTATTTTGATAAAGATTTACAGGCTACGCTTTTTGGCGCTGTTGATGATGTATTGGAGTTTGAAGGTGGTGTATTAGCTCCGTTAGACTATAAATCCACGGGGAGCAAGGTTGCTAACGTGTACGACAGGTTCCAGTTGCAGTTAGATACCTACACCTTTTTGCTTGAAAAAAACGGGTTCAAAACTACCAGGAAAGGGTATTTGGCATTTTATATTGTAGATAAAGACAAGGGGTTTATAGATCGCCTGCCATTCCGCAAAGAAATGCATGAGATTGAAGTTAATCCTTTGGATGTATACGAAATTTTTAAAGATGCAGTAATACTGCTAAAGAGTGGTAATATCCCTCATCATAATCAAGATTGCCTTTTTGGTAAGTGGTTAAAAGAATCTTCCATGTACCCCATAGTATAAAAATGTGATACAATAAAGGAAGCATACTATTATTTGCCAACACCTTTCTATAAAAAAGTGCTGGAAAAAACATGGTCAACAAAAACAAGAAATCACTCGGTAAAATATCAAGTATATTTTTAATTCTTGCGGTGGTGCTAATAATCTTAGTCATCGTGGTGTTTGTCGTGGTGAAATTAAACGCAACAAAAAAAGCCAATGACTTAAAAGCCCAACAGGATGCTAAAGCCCAAGTAGGGCAGCCAGTCCGTGAAACAACCGTAGGAAATGTGAGATTTGTTTTCATATCAGCCAAAGATTTGGGAAACACGCTACTAGGTCCGGTTGCAAGATACCAACAATATCAAGACAAGTTAACTACTACCGAAAGATTTATTCAAGTCATCATAGGGGCCCAGAATAAGGGCAAGCTTAATTTCCCAAGGGATTTGTGGGATGTAGGGAATATTGTTGATTCGGAAGGTAGGAATTACGTTTCAATCAATGATCAGGCCTATGCTTTTGTGCCAACTAAGACCTTGTGCGGAACTCTCTTAAAACCAGAGTTTGATCCTACCCCTTGTCTAAAGTTGTACGAGGTTTCAAAAGAATCAACTGGTCTTAAGATTGAGGTGAATATTACCAACCAAACTACGACCCGAAAACAAGAATCGTTTATTGATTTGAACGTTACTAAATAATTTGAGAGCAGAGTACGCTATAATAAGTTATCATGGATAAAGACCTAAGGAAAACAAAACAAGAAAAACATATTGCTGATCGCGGAGCCGGTGAGGTTTTTTCTGATAAAAACGGACAAGAAGCTGTAAGAGAACACCAAGAGGCCCTGGAAACAACGAAGCCTTTTGAGCATGAAGTTGAACAAAAAAGGGTAAGAGAAGAGATAGAAAACAGGGATTTGGATGATAGTTTAAAATTACAGGCTTCATCAAGTGCTAAAAATGTGCAATCGCTCGATGACAAGAAAAAGATAGCCCATTTACTTGAAATTGCTAAGTCAAAGGGAGTCATATTTGCCGTTGCCGTGGCCAAAAAGATGAATGACCCTTACATCTTGGATTCCTTTCACGACCTGTTGGCTAAAGAAGGATACTATAAAGAATTTTTAAAATAAGTTTTTAAAGGGGTAGTATAAAAAATTTGTTGCTATGCCATTGATACTCTACGGTTTGGTGTTAGTGTGTGTTTTTTTCATACTGGCTTTTTTCATTGCGCTGCGTTCAGAGCGGTCAGAAAAAAAAGCAGTGTTTGGCGGACTGGAATCTGTCCTTTTTTTGGTGATGATGCCCAAGAACGACTTGAAAAATGAGGATCAGATGCAGAAAGAGGAAAAAATGCTTATCTCGCAAATGGAACAAGTCCTGGCAAACTTTTTATATTTGAAAAAACCAAAAGCCTTTCAAGAATTACCTTCGGTATCATTAGAGATTGCTTCGCAAATCGGGGGGAATGACATTTCTTTCTACGTCTGTGTTCCAAAATACTTAGAGACCGCCTTTGAAAAATATGTGCAGGGAGTGTATCCTAGGGCAATCGTAGACAAGATTCCCGAGGATTACACCGTCTTTGAACCGCAGGGGGAGACGGTGGGAGCTTACTTAAAACTAAGTGAGAATTATCTGTTTCCCATAAGCACTTATCAAAAATTGGAAAAAGATCCCATTGCTACCATTACCAATAACTTGAGCAAAATTAGCGCTCATGAGGGTGCGGCGGTCCAGTTGATTATCAGGCCCTTATCTGGAGTGAATATGAGAAAAGAGGGGGAAAAAGCACTATCTAAGGTGCGGGAGGGGAAGCAAGCGAGGACCGCGGTGGTAGAAGCTACCCAACATTGGGCGGTAGCCTTGCTTGGCGATATTTTTAAGTCTTCTCCTAAAAAAGAAACTAAAGAGTTGGAATTGCAAAAACCAAAAGAGCAGGGTTTTGACCAAGTGGCTTACGACGCTATCCAAAGTAAAATACAAAAGCAACCCTTTCAAACCAATATACGGCTTATCGCGTCGGCCCAATCGCAGGACCGGGCGGAAGATATTTTAAATCACTTGGTTGGAGCTTTCTCGCAATTTTCTCTTTCAGCGATTAACAGCTTAGAACCCACCTATGTCAAAGGCCGGCAGAGCAAGAAATTCATCTACGAATTCAGCTTTAGAATTTTTAATCCAAGCCAGGCTAGTATTTTAAACACCGAGGAATTAGCCTCTATGTACCATTTCCCAACTCATTTTACCGAAACACCTTACATAAAAGCGGCCAAATCAGGTGTTGCAGCCCCTCCCAACGATTTGCCAGACCAGGGGATTAACTTAATTGGAAAAGTAATTTTTCGCGGAGAAGAAAAGAAAATTTATTTCGCTTCTCGAGAAGACCGGAGAAGACATTTTTACGTCATCGGGCAAACGGGAACCGGAAAATCAGTCTTTTTAAGCGAAATGATACGCCAAGACATTGAAAACGGAGAAGGGGTGGCAGTTATTGACCCTCACGGGGAATTAATTGAACAAACTCTTGCTAATATCCCCAAAGCTAGAATTGATGATGTGGTTCTCTTTGAACCGTTTGACCTAAACCGGCCTATGGGTCTTAATATGCTAGAATACGACTCACCCGAGCAAAAAGATTTTGCCGTCCAAGAAATGATTGCTATTTTTTACAAGTTGTTTCCGCCCGAAATCATCGGTCCTATGTTTGAGCACTACATGCGAAACGCAATGTTGGCTCTCATGGCAGACAAGCAGAATCCCGGTACCTTGGTTGAAATTCCAAAAATGTTTACTGACCCCGCTTTTTTGCAGGAACGTTTGGCGAAGGTTTCAGACCCGGTGGTAAAAAACTTTTGGATAAAAGAATGGGCGCAAACCACGGGAAATACAAGGTCGGATATGCTAGGCTACGTTGTTTCAAAAGTGGGGAGGTTTATCGAAAATGAAATGATGAGGAATATTATCGGCCAAGGAAAATCTGGTTTTGATTTATCAGCCATCATGGACGAGGGGAAGATATTTTTAGCAAACTTATCAAAGGGCCAAACCGGTGAAGTGAATAGCTCGTTGTTGGGACTTATTTTGGTTTCAAAGATGCAAATGGCAGCCATGAAACGGGCCCGTATGAAAGAGGACGAACGGAAAGATTTTTACTTGTATGTTGACGAATTCCAGAATTTTACCACCGATTCAATCGCTACCATTTTATCTGAAGCTAGAAAGTATAAGTTAAATTTAACCATTGCCCACCAGTATATTCCACAACTAACTGACCAAATTAAAAATGCGGTGCTGGGAAATGTGGGCACGATTGGGTCTTTTAGAATTGGTGCTGAAGACGCCGAATTTTTAGAAAAACAATTTGAGCCAGCGTTTTCCCGGTTTGACTTGGTGAACTTAGACAACTTCAACATTATTTTAAAAATGATGCTAAATAATAAAGTCTCAACCCCTTTTAAAATGGAAACCTATCCTCCTCACAAAGGCAGGCCGCAAATTGTGGATGCCATCAAAAAAATATCAAAATTAAAGTACGGAAAACCAAAGGCCATTGTGGAAGAGGAAATTGTAAAAAGATCTTTTGTTCAGGCGCCACCGACACAGAAAATACAAATTTCCCAAAGATAGATTGTCTTTTTAGTAATTTGTGGTAGATTATACCTACCCTATTCACAAAAGGAGAAAAGTATGAAGGTAGTTCTTTCAACACGCAACCCAAGCAAAGCCGAGCAAATTAAGGCAATATTTGCGGGTTCCTGGATTTCTGTTATCACTCTTAACGAGGCGGGTATAGAAGGCCAGGGAGTTGAAGATGGCACAACGCTCAAAAAAAATGCTTTAAAAAAAGCTGTGTTCGCCCACCGCCACAGTAAGGGTGTTTGGACTATGGCTGATGACACGGGGATTTTCATTGACGCTCTTGGCGGGTTGCCAGGCGTGGATACCGCTCATTGGACCGGCGGAAATGCAATTACCCAAGAAGTCCACCCAGTGGATTCTCAAACAACTTGAGGAAGCCAGCAACCGTCGAGTAACCTTTGAAACTGTAGTCGCCCTTGTTTCGCCCAAAGGAAAAAAGTATTTTTTCAGCGGTAAGCTGTCCGGTAATATTCTTAAAGCGGCGCGGGCCAACGTAATGCCCCAACCCAATATGCCCTACAGCACCATCTTTAAGCCAGACGGTCTAAAAAAGGTTTTTGCAGAAATGACCGTGGAGGAGGAAAACCGAATTTCGCATCGCGGCAAAGCTTTTGAGCAAGTCCGTGCCTTCTTGGAAGCATTGCTCTAAATAACATCTAGGGGGCACTAAATACCAATCGAAACAAAAACCGCTCTGCATCCGTGCCAGGCGGTTTTTTTACTTCCTTACAGGAAACCCCGCCCGAGGGCTTGATACGCCTCGCGGTCAGCCCGAGGACGGGGAGGAATGGGCATACCACACCGCAGTGTGGTATGCTGTTCTCATGAGAATTCGTCAGTTAAATCACACGGTATACCA
>OBEQ010791675.1_pt1 | contig 57269 bp, 59 predicted proteins | sample 1670901 | NCBI WGS metagenome assembly OBEQ01 (sample SAMEA104232315, study PRJEB22302) | groundwater metagenome | biome: forest; feature: aquifer; material: groundwater | place: USA | collected 2011-08-07 | depth 5.4 m
CGGCCATCATGGCCAAGTCGTTGGAGATCCCTGCCGTCGTCGGGGTCGGGGTGGCGACCAAGCGGATCAAGAAAGACGACCTCGTGATCGTGGATGGGACGCACGGCGAGGTGATCGTCGAGCCGGACGCTGACACGATCCGCCGTTATGAGGTGGAGCAGCGGCGCAACCAGGAGATCAGCCGGCAGCTGCTGCAGGTGAAGGACCTGCCTGCCCAGACGCTGGATCAGCACCGGGTCATCCTGTCGGCCAACATCGAGCTTCCGGATGAGATGCCGTCCGTGATGGCGCATGGGGCTGAGGGCATCGGGCTGTACCGAACCGAGTTTTTCTACCTCAATCGAACCGATCTGCCCACCGAAGAAGAGCAGTTCCAGGCGTACAAATCCGCCGCCGAAGCGCTCAAGCCAAGCCCCGTGATCATCCGGACGGTGGACCTCGGCGGGGATAAGTTTTTCTCCCCCCTGGAACTGCCCTCGGAGATGAACCCCTTCATGGGGTGGCGGGCGATCCGGTTCAGTTTGGCTCGCCCCGATATCTTTCGGATGCAGTTGCGGGCCATCCTCAGGGCCAGCCCCTACGGCAATCTCAAGCTCATGTATCCGATGATCTCAGGGTTGCCGGAATTGCAGCGGGCGAACGAGATTCTCCATGAAGTCCAAGAGGAGCTCCGGCGTGAAGGCCTCCCGTTTGCCGAGCCGCTGCAGGTCGGGGCCATGATCGAGGTTCCGTCAGCCGCGCTGACCTGCGATCTGCTGGCTAAGGAAGTCCAGTTCTTTTCGATCGGGACGAATGATCTCATCCAGTACGCCCTGGCCGTTGATCGGGTGAACGAGAAGATCGCCTACCTCTACGAGCCCACGCACCCAGGGGTGTTGCGCCTCGTCAAGCACATCATCGAGGGGGGCCACGCGGCCGGATTATGGGTGGGCATGTGCGGGGAAATGGCGGGAGAGCCCGCGCTGGCGTTGTGGCTCCTGGGGATAGGGCTGGATGAGTTTTCGGTGTCCCCGGTTCAGGTACCCGTGATCAAGAAAATCATTCGAGCAGTCGAACATCGAACCGCGCAGACCATCGCGCAGGAAGCGCTCACGCTTCGGACGGGCAAAGAGGTGGAGGATTTCCTGACCGCACACTTGCGGCGGCTCGTGCCGGAATTCGCCGAGTAGCCGGCTGATGGCCTCTTCCCTCAGCGTCGTACTCTTGGCGGGCGGCTATGGGACGCGGTTGTATCCTCTGACGCAGGCGTGTCCCAAGGCGCTCTTGCCGCTTGGCGAGGGTGAGCAGCTCGTCCTCGATTGGATTTGGGCGGGCGTCCGGACGATTCCGGAGCTGACGGGCGCCGTGCTCGTCAGCAACCATCGGTTCGCGGAGCAGTTTGCACGTTGGCGGCAGCAACGACGAGCGTCCTTGGAGGTGGTGGATGACGGCACCTCAAGTCCGGAGGCCCGTCTGGGGGCGATGCGCGATCTGCTCTTAGCCCTGCCCCGCGTGGGAGCTGAGGATGACGTCCTGGTGTTGGGAACCGATAATCTCTTTACGTGGTCGTTGGCGGAGTTTGTGGAATTCGGCAAGAGCCGGCGCCCCAACGCGAGTGTGGCCTTGCGCCTGGCGGCATCGGTGGAGCAGGCCAGACACTGCGGCGTGGTCGAGCAGGATCGCGAAGGCCGTTTGGTGCGTTGCGTGGAAAAACCCGCCCAGCCGCCGTCCTTGACAGTCAGTCTGTGTGTGTACTATCTTCCAATCTCTTGTCGTCACCGGGTGGAGGAGTTCGTGCACGCCGGGGGCAACGCGGATGCCCCGGGGTACTTCCTGGAATGGCTCGTGAAGCAAGAGCGGGTCTATGGATGGATGACGGCCGGGGAGTGGTGCGACATCGGCTCCCTGGAAACCTATCAGGCTGTGGCGGCGCATTGGCCTGCATTCATCTCAAGCAGCCGGCGGCCACAAGCACACGTCAAGGAGGGATAGGACATGCGCAAGTGGCTCTTCACATCCGAGTCGGTGACGGAAGGACATCCAGACAAGATCGCCGATCAAATTTCTGATGCGGTCCTCGATGCGATTATGGAAAAGGACCCCAACGGCCGCGTGGCGTGCGAGACCCTCGTGACGACCGGGCTGGTCTTCGTGGCCGGGGAGATCACGACCTCCTGTTATATCGAGATCCCCCAGATCGTGCGTGAGACCATTCGGCACATCGGCTACGTCGAGCCGGAGCACGGCTTTGCGTACAAAACCTGCGGCGTCAGCACGTCGATCCAGTCGCAATCGCCGGATATCGCCTTGGGGGTGGACCGCGGAGGGGCGGGGGATCAGGGCATGATGTTCGGCTATGCGAGCCACGAGACGCCGGAGTTGATGCCCCTGCCGATCATGCTGGCCCACCGGCTGGCCCAGCGACTGGCGCAGGTGCGCAAGCAACGTTTGGTCGACTACCTGCGCCCGGACGGCAAGACCCAGGTGACCGTGGAATACCACGATGGTCACGTGGCGAGGGTGGAAGCGATCATCGTCAGCGCCCATCACAAGGTGGGCATCCCGCTCTCCCGGATCCGTGCGGATATGAAGCGATTCGTGATCGAGCCGGTGATCCCCAAGCAGTGGCTGGATCGCCGTACGAACATCTTTGTCAACCCGACAGGCAAATTTGAAGTCGGCGGGCCGATGAGCGATACGGGTTTGACCGGGCGCAAGATCGTCATGGATACCTACGGGGGCGTGATCGGTCACGGGGGCGGGGCCTTTTCCGGCAAGGATCCCACCAAAGTGGACCGATCGGCCGCCTACATGGCCCGCTACATCGCCAAAAACTTGGTGGCGGCGGGCGTGGCGGACCGCTGCGAGATCCAATTGGCCTATGCCATTGGGATTGCAGAGCCCGTCTCCATCATGGTCAACACGTATGGGACCGGCAAGTGGCCCGATCAGCAGATCATCAGGCTCATCCGAGAGCTGTTTGATCTGACGCCGCTGGGCATCATTCGCACGCTCAAGCTGCGACGGCCGATCTATCTCAAGACGGCCGCGTACGGCCACTTCGGTCGCAGTGATGATGGGTTCACCTGGGAGGAGCTGGACCGGGTGAACGACATCAAACGAGCCGCCAGGAACCGATGATGCCGATGACGACCATGCCTGCTCGTACTCGCCACGGCGTGCGCACCCGCCAGTCGTGTCACATCCACGATCCTAGACTGGCCGGCTCCGGCCGATCCAAGATCGACTGGGCCGAGAGCCAGATGCCGGTGCTCTTGCACATCCGCGCCCGGGCCTCCCGGACTCAACCGCTCAAGGGTCTGCGCATCGCCTGTTGCCTGCATGTCACGACGGAAACGGCTCATCTGATGCTGACCCTGAAGGCTGCCGGGGCCCAGGTGGCCCTGTGCGCGTCCAACCCGCTCTCGACGCAAGATGACATCGCCGCGAGCCTCGTGAAGGATTTCGGGATTGCGGTGTACGCGATTCGAGGCGAGGATCGCCAGACGTACTATCGCCATATCGAGGCGGTCCTGGCCTCCTCGCCGCATGTCACGATGGACGATGGGGCGGATCTGGTGTCGACGATTCATCAACATCCGGACCGGTTCGGGGAATCGATCATCGGAGGAACCGAGGAGACCACGACCGGGGTGATCCGCCTGCGCAGCCTGGAGGCCCAAGGGAAATTACGCTACCCCATCATTGCCGTCAATGACGCGAACACCAAGCATCTCTTCGATAATCGCTACGGCACCGGCCAGTCGACGATTGACGGCATCCTCCGGGCGACGAACCGGCTCTTAGCCGGTTCGGTCTTTGTCGTCTGCGGGTACGGCTGGTGCGGCAAAGGCTTGGCCCAACGCGCCCGAGGCATGGGCGCCCGGGTGATCGTGACCGAGGTCAATCCGATCCCGGCGCTTGAGGCGGTGATGGATGGGTTTGGGGTCATGCCGCTGGCTGAGGCGGCCAGGATCGGAGAGATCTTCGTCACGGTGACCGGATGCAGCAGCGTGATCCGGGAGGAGCAGTTCCGACGCATGAAGGACGGAGCCCTGGTGGCCAATTCCGGGCACTTCGATGTCGAGCTCGACCTGCCCGCGTTGAGGCGCCTGAGCCGATCACGTCGGGTCCTGCGCAACGGGATCCAGCAGCATGTCCTGAAGGACGGGCGGCGGATCAACGTGCTCGGAGAAGGCAGGTTGGTGAATCTGGCATGCGCGGAAGGCCACCCGCCCAGCGTCATGGATCTGTCGTTTGCGAACCAGGCGCTGGCCTGCGAGTACTTGAGCCGGCACGCGAAGCGGCTTGCTCCGAAGGTCTACGCGGTTCCGGCAGAGCTTGACCGAGAGATCGCCGTGCTGAAATTGAAAGCCCTCGGAGTGACCATCGATCGTCTGACGCCCGCCCAGCAACGCTATCTCGCCAGCTGGGAACTGGGTACCTAATCAACGTTCTGCCCGCAACAGGCGCAGGCAGGCTCCCACCGCGATAAGGTGGGGCAGCCACACCGCTACGGACACTGGCAGGAACCCCTCCTTGCTGATCCCGTGGCTTGTGGCCACAGCCAGGTAGTACAACACCCCCCACCCCAGGCTTGTCCCGAGTCCGCGCAAATGTCCCCGCGAGTGGCGCTGGTGCGTGGATCCCACGAATCCAATCAGGCAAACGACCAGGTTCATCAGCGGCATGGTGATCTTCGCAGCCAGCTCAGTCGTGTAACGCCTCACGTTAGTGATCCCCATGCCTCGTAACTGGGTGATCAGGGTTCGCAGCTGGCCGATGCGCAGCGTCTCCGGTTCGGTTTCCGGTTGGCGGAAGGACTCCGGCGTCACCGGGAAGGGGATCAGGCGCTCGACAAACGATTCCGGCTCCCCCGTGAGCGTGCCTTCCGCGCGCAAGCGAGTGAGGGTCCCCTGCAGCAGCAGCCACCCATGGGGGGTGAAGATCGCGCGGTGCGCGTAGATCGTTTTCTTCGGGCGGCTGGCCGCGTCGTGTTCGAGCACGGTCAGATCCGTGAGCTCCTGGGCTTTGAGGTCAAACAGCCGCGCGTGGTAGAGCCGGTTAGCCCCATCCAGGGTCGCGACATTCTCCAGCAGGTGTTCGTGGCCTTGGCCGCGGAACGCTTCAAACTGGAGGCGCTCATAACCGGCCGCCGCCTCAGGCACGAGGCCTTCATTGACGCTAAAGACCACCAGGCTCACGAGCCACCCGATGAAGAGAAAGGGCACGCTGGCTCTGGCCAGGCTCATGCCTCCCGCATTCATGGCCAACAGCTCGTGATAACGCACCAACCGCATGGTGATGAACGACACGCTGAATAACAACGCGAGTGGCGAGGCTTTCACGAAAACCAGCGGGGTGAAATTGAGGTAATACATCAGCACGGTGCGCATCGGGATGTGATAGCGCAGGATCTCCTCCAAGTGCTCAAAGAGGTCAATCAAACAGCTCATGAACACAAACACCACCATGCACCAGAGCCACACAGGAATCAGTTGCCGCGCCAGATACCGGTCGAGGGTCTTCATGACGACAGTGATGAGTGATGAGTGATGAGTGATGAGAAAAGAGGCATTAGCGCCTCACCGCTTTAGCCAAGCTGATGCCGCCCATGAGAAGCCCCGCCAGGTTGGGCAGCCAGGTGGCGAGCCACGCCGGCATCCATCCCTTGAACGCCACGGCATTCACCCCGATGGTGGCCAGGTAATACGCCACAAACACGCCCAGGATCCACACGAACGTGACCAATCGCTCATGATGGTGGAGCCGCAGGCCCATGGCCAGTCCAAAGAGGACGAAGATGACGGTCGAGAAGGACGCCGCGACCTTGCGGTGGAACTCGATCGTGATGGGCAGGGCATCGATGCCTTCCGCGATGAGCCGGGCACGTTCCTGGAGCAGTTCACGGAACGTCATTTCCTTGAGTTTCTTGGCGAGACGCCTTCGTCCCTCCGTATCCGGCGAGAGATTCATCGTGTAAGTTCCAAAGGAGACTTTGTACAACGAGCCCGGGCGCTGGGGGTCCCACTCATCCACCGTGCCCTCATAGAGCGTGAGGCGGACGGCCGAGCCCTCTTGGATGGGCTCAAATTCGCCGCGGTTGGCGACAATCGTTCTCGTGGGGCCTTGAGGCCTGGGTTCATAGATGCGGACGTTCAACATGGTTTTCCCCTCAACCTGATAGACGAACATCACGTAGGGGGCAAATTCCTTAATGAAGGTGCCGGCCTCGATGTAGGCTGTGGGCTGCTTGACCCCGATGGCCTTCAGTTGTCGGCGGAACGCCAGGTGGGCATCCGGGATGACCCGGTCGTTCAGCATCACAATGCCACCGCTGATGAGCACACTGAGCACGAGCATCGGCAAGACGAGCCTCACGGGAGCAATCCCGGATGCCCGCATTGCGATGAGCTCATAGTCAGTGCTGAGCCGCCCGAACGCCATCACGATGGCGACCAAGCAGGCCATCGGAATCGTGAAGCTGAGCAGATAGGGGATCAGGTAGATGACCAGTCTGAGAATATCCCAGATGTTGACCCCCTTACTGATGACCAGGTCGGCAAACTTGATCATGTTGCCGACCAAGAGGACCACCGTCAAGCCACCGACCGTCACCAGAAAGGGGCCCAGGTGCTCTCTCAGGAGGTAGGTCCGCAGGATCTTCATGGAAGAGACGCGCGGGCCGCGGTCAGGACACACACCTCCTGCACACCATTGGCACGCAGGCTCGAGGCGCAGCTATTGGCCGTGGCTCCACTGGTCAGGACGTCATCGACCAGGAGCACCGTACACTCGGCCGCTGAATCGCCACGCGCACGAAACACCCCATCGACGTTCCGAAAGCGTTGGGGGCCGTTCAGACGCGTCTGACTGGTGGTCCAGCGCAGACGATGGAGCAGGTGCGAATCGTACGGGAGATCCAAGAGTGCGGCGATCCGCTGGGCCAAAACCGCCGCCGGATCATCTCCCCTGAGCCGCCGCTTGATCCAGTGCATGGGTACGGGAACAACCCGTGTGATGTCTGCGAGGGAGAATTCGGCCGAAGCCGTGCGAGCCATGTGGGCGGCAAGCCATCTCCCAATGCGGTGATGTCCGCGGTACTTAAAGGCCTGGATGGCCTCCCGAATGGCTCCGTGATAACCAAACGGTGCCCGGGCTTTCGTAAAGGCCCACGCCTGACGCTGACATGGCTGGCAGCGCAGGTGCGCGTCGTACGGCCCCATCATCGCCATGCCGCACTGCTGGCACAGCGGGGGGCGTTGCACAGGAAGGAATCGGTGGCACGCATCGCAGAACAGACTCTCATCGGCTGACGTCGCGTGTTGACAGAGGAGACACGCAGGAGGATAGAACAATCTTGTGATCGGGGTGAGCATGCACAGGAGAGTAGCATAGCACAAATGACATAACGCATCTCGTGGATTTTATGACGAGTCGCCTTGATGCTTTTGTGACGGATATGATATAGTTCCAGTGACCGTGTGTAACGACCCCGTATCACGGGGTCCCGCACCCCAGGGGGGTGGGGGGGCAAATCCGCCGTAAGGCGGAGACGCAAAGCTTCTGGTCCTGCACCAACAGAGGGCAGGGCAGCAGGGCTGCCAAACGGATGAGCGACACGCCCTCGAGCGAGGGCGTGTTTTCGTTCAGGGCAAGTCAACGACTCAAGACGGATGCACCATCCATCTGACGGAACGTCCGAGAACCATGCTCCACGTGCCCACCGGGTCATCGCGTCCTTGAATCGAGAGCAGGTGGATTTTTTGGACAAGCTTGGCAAAGACGCCCTGTTCTCTTCGGGGGTCAAGTTATCACGGACGCAGATTCTTGCCGCGATGGTCAACGCCCTCAGACGGTTTCATCTCACCGGCGAAGGCATCATCAGTTCTGACCAATTCGAGGAACGCATTGTCCACACCCTTGGCAAGGCGCGAGGAGGCAAGCTCCATGCCTGATGGCCGGCTCCACTGGGCGGCCCGCGCGGCGTTGATCCCGACGGGCATCCGCCTGAAGCTCCTCTTGGCTTTTGTGCTCATGTCAGCCATCCCGTTGATCATGTTGATCCTGTTGGCGGCGTGGTTTGCGTTGCCCTCTGTGCGTGACTTCTACCAGTTGGAACGCTGGTTTCCCCTCATCGCCGCACCCCAGGAGGCGACCTGGTGGCTCTTCGGCGTGCTCGCCCTCACCGTGCTGGTTGCGTTCCTCGGTGGGCTGTATCTGGCGATCAAAGTCATCCAGCCCGTGATTCATCTCAGTCATGAAGCCACGCGATTAGCCAAGGGAGAGTCCGACCACCCCCTCTCAAACGGGTTAGGCGGTGAGTTGGATGACTTGAGCTGGGCGCTCAACCAGCTCACGGCGCGCATCCGCAACAACATGAGCGAACTCAAACAGTTCGGGGAGCGCAGCAGCCAGATCAACCTGGAGATTCATAAACGGGTCATCATGTTTTCCGGATTGCTCCAGATCGGGGAGCTGGTGAGTCGCGGTGGCGAATTGGAAGTCGTGCTGGATCTCGTGGTGGAGAAGCTCGCGTTATTGGAAGACCGAGGCTTCAGTTTCCTCTGCCTGCAACCTCTCGAAGACCTCCCCGTGAGCCTCCGGCGAGCGAATGGGATTGACGTCGGCATCCTCCGCTCGGCCATTTTCGACTCGGCGAGTACCTGTATTGACGTCGCGCATCCTGCGAGTGACACGATGCGACCGACCTGGGAGCAGCTCGGCCGACCCAATCTGCTGGTGCAGGCGGTCAGCGTTCGCCGGCGCGTCATCGGCGTCTTGGGGGTCGGCAACTTCGATCCGGACTCCCAGTGGTCTGTGGAGATGGTCGATCTCATCGCCATCTTCGCGAAGCACGCCTCGTTGGCGATCGAGCACGAGCTGCTGCTGCGGAAAACCAAAGCCTTAGCGATCTATGACGACCTGACCGGAGTGTATAACGAACCGTATATGCGCGAGCGTCTTGTGGAGGAAATCAAGCGAGCCGTGCTGTACCAACGGCCCTGCGCCTTCGCGATGTTTCGCATTCACGATTTAGGCGAGTTTCGGCAACGTCACGGAGATCCCGAGGCCGAGCGCGCGCTCAAGAACATTACCCGCGCGGTCCAGGAGTCGGTGAGCGAGGTGGATCGGGTCGGACGGTTTACCGGCAACGTGGTCGCCGTCGTCCTCCCGGAGTGCAACAAACGGCAAGCCTCCGACGTGGTCAGCCAGATCTGCGCACGGGTGAAGACGGCCTTTATTGGCTTGCAGGATGCGAGGGATCGGTTGACCCTCATCGGGAGTGTGGCGGAGAATCCGGTGGATGGCTCCACGGCTGAGGACTTGATTCGCAAGGCCTCCGCCGGCATCCAGGCGTCTCCATCGATGGAAGGAAGCGGGGCGAGATGAGCGTCGCAATGAAGATGACCATGGAACAACTGCTGCGCCAAGTGGTGGATCGAGGCGCGACGGATTTACATCTCACCGCAGGCCTCGCGCCGTACATCCGCCTGGACGATCGGCTGTTGCGCCTGGAACAGCCTCCCCTGAGCGGAGGGGAGATTCGGGAGATCGCCTATACGTTCCTGACGCAAGACAAGATCGAGCGGTTTGAACGCTGGAAAGAGCTGGATTTCGCGTTCTCGATTGAGGGATTGGCCCGCTTCCGTGCCAATTACTTCATCCAGCAGGGGTCCGTGGGTGTCGCCATTCGGATGCTGCCGTTTCGGATCTACGGATTCGCAGACTTAGGACTGCCGGTGCCGATCATCACCGATCTGTGCAACAAGCCGAAAGGCTTGGTCCTGGTCACGGGAGCGACCGGATCGGGCAAGACGACCACCCTGGCCGCGATGATCGACTACCTCAACACGACGAAAGAACACCACATCATCACGATTGAAGATCCGATTGAGTACGTCCATACGAGCAAGAAATCCATCGTGGATCAGCGCGAGGTGGGCACGGATACGCAGTCGTTCGCGCAGGCGTTGAAGCACGTGCTGCGGCAAGACCCGGACGTCATCCTCATTGGTGAAATGCGGGATCTTGAAACGATCGAGACCGCGTTGACCGTGGCGGAAACCGGCCATCTGGTTTTTGCCACTCTCCATACTTCCGATGCCGCCCAGACGGTGAACCGGATCGTGGATGTCTTTTCGGCCCATCAGCAGAATCAGGTGCGGATTCAGCTGTCGATGGAGCTCCTGGGGGTGCTCTCGCAACAGCTCGTGCCCAAAGGCACTGGGAAGGGCCGGGTGCTGGCGGCCGAGGTCCTCATCGCCAACCATGCGGTGCGGTCGCTCATCCGCGAGCAAAAAGTCCATCAGATCTATTCGGTGATCCAGACCGGACAGAAAGAAGGTATGCGGACCATGAATCAAGCCCTCTACGAGCTCTACATCAATCGCGTGATCACCTTGGATGAGGCCTTGGCGCGCTCGAGCGACCCGGATGATCTCATGCGACTCACCAACCGGTAAGATGAGACGGACGATTACCAAGCGGATCGGGGAAATCCTGTTGAGCCAGAAGATCATCACCCAGGCTCAATTGGAGAAAGCCCTGGTCTATCAACAGGAGCACGGCGGGCTCCTGGGGCAAATCCTGGTGGCCCTCGGCGTTGTCAGCGAAGAAGAGGTCGCCCTCGCCTTGACGGTCCAATACGGGTTTCCGTTCCTCCCCCTGGAGAATTATGAAATCGACGAGGCGGTGACGCACCTGATTCCGGAGCATGTCGCCCGCCAGTATTGCCTCATCCCTATCGATCGCATCGGCAACGCGCTCACGGTGGCGATGGCCGACCCCTCGAACGTTCAAGCCGTGGATGACATCGAGCTGCTCACCCGCTGCGTCGTCCAAACATTCGTCAGCACGCCGTCGGACATCCTCAAGGCCATTGGGCACTGCTACCAGCACGGTACCAATTCCCATCCCGCTGACGGCGGAGGGGCCAACTCGTCCGGGGCGGGATGAGACCGGATGTCGAGCTTCAAAGAACGGATTATCGACGTCTTGGTCTCCAACAAGCTCCTCACCCGGGAGCAGCTCGAGGAGGCCTTGCAACTTCAACAGACCTCTGGTGGCAGCCTCCAAAAAATCCTCGTTGAGCGCGGTTACATCAGCGACGTTTCGCTCCTCTCGGCGCTCAGCCAAGGATTGGGGATCCCCCCCATTAGCCTCAGTCGCATCAAGATTGACCCGGCCTTGAAGAGCGTCGTCTCGCCGGAGATCGCTCGACAGCATCAGGTGGTCCCCATCGCCCGCATGGGCCGCACGTTGACCGTGGCGATGGCGGATCCGTTGAACGTGCTCGCCCTCGACACCCTGGCCACGATGACCCATCTGAAGATCAACCTCCTCCTGGCCACCCCGAATGATCTCCAGGAGGCGATTGAGGCCTATTACGGCAGCGACGTGGACGAAACCCTGCAGGGAATCATCAAGGAAACCGGAGCGACTTCGCTGGAGGTGGTCCAGGCAGAGACGGGGCAGGAACCCAACGCCGATCAGCTGCTCAGCCTGACGCAGGAACTTCCCGTCGTGCGCTTGACCAACGCCCTCCTGACTAACGCCGTCCACTTGAGGGCCTCGGATCTGTTGATCGAGCCCATGGAGACGCGGCTCCGGGTCCGTTACCGCGTCGACGGCATCTTTCAAGAAGGGGAGGCGCCACCGAAACCGCTCCAGCAGGCGGTGGTGTCCCGGATCAAGGTGATGGCGGAGCTGAATATCGCCGAACGCCGGCTTCCCCAAGACGGCCACTGTAGCTTTGAGGTTGATGGTCGTCCGATCGATTTCCGGATCTCCGTGCTGCCCGCCAGCTTCGGCGAGAATGTCGTCATCCGGATCCTCGATAAAAACCAGGTGAAACTTCAACTCGAGACGCTGGGGTTTGCTCCGGAGGACCTCGCCATCCTCAAACAGTGTGCCCAACGACCCCATGGGATGATCTTGACGACCGGACCCACCGGGTCAGGCAAGACAACCACGTTGTACGCGCTGCTGCGAACCATCGACCGGCCGGAGAAAAACCTGGTGACTGTGGAGGACCCGGTGGAGTATGAGCTTGAAGGGGTGAACCAAGTCAACACCAAAGCGGAGGTGGGGTTGACGTTCTCCAAAGCGCTTCGCTCGATCCTGCGGCAGGATCCGGACATCATCATGGTGGGAGAAATCCGTGATGGCGAAACCGCTGATATGGCGATCAAATCCGCGTTGACGGGGCACCTGGTCTTGAGCACCTTGCATACCAACAGCGCAGCAGGGACGGTGGTGCGACTCGTGAATATGGGGGTGGAGCCGTTTCTGATCAATTCTTCCCTGATGGTGGTCATCGGACAGCGGCTGGTCCGCAAGCTGTGCTCCCGATGCAAGCAGCTTTACCGCCCCCCCAAAGTCATGGCCGAAAAAGTGGGGCTGCTCGATGCCAAGGGGCAGCCGCCGGAGTTGGCGAAAGCCGTCGGGTGCCCCGCGTGTTCGCAATCGGGCTATCGAGGGCGTGAGGTGATTGCGGAGGTCTTGCGACTGACGCCGGCCATCCGCGAATTGATTTTGCGTCGAGCCTCAGAACGGGAATTGGAAGAGGAGGCGCGAGGGCACGGCATGCGCACCCTTCGGGAACATGGTCTGCAGAAGACCCGAGCGCATCTGACCTCACTCGATGAAATCTTCCGCACGACCGTTGGAGAATCTGTTGAGGGGTGAGATGAGCAGCTTGAAGGAACGGCTCTCAACCGCCTTGGTGGACAAAGGCCTTCTGACCAAGGAACGAGCGGGGCACCTGTTGAAAGAGGCTGCGACCGGCGGCAAGGAATTCGCCAGACTTCTCATTGAACGAGAGGGCATCAACGAGGAGACGCTGGTGGGCGTGATGGCGGAGGAGCTGGGCATCCCCGCGGTCTCCTTGGCCAAATACCGCTTGGATCCTGCCATGGCACAGCTGGTGCCTGAGCGCCTCGCCAAGCAGCACCTCCTGGTCCCGATCGCCCAATTTGGCCAACGGCTTGTCATCGCCATCGCCGATCCCCTCAACGTGTTTGCGCTTGATGATCTCAGGATGATGACGCACCACGCCGTGGATCCAGTCCTGGCCCAGGAGTCCGAGATTCGACGAGCCATTGCCCAGCTCTACGGGGGGCAGGTCCCGGTGACCGAGGAGTTCCCGGTTGAGAATGGGGCCTCCTCACCTGAGGCCGCGAAGGCTCTCGCGGAGTCGGAGCATGAGGGGCAACTGTTCTTGTCCGATCAGGCGGCATCGGCCCCCATCGTCAAGGCCATCAACCTGATGATCATAGAAGCGCTCCAGAAACGGGCCTCAGACATTCACCTGGAACCGATGGCGGATGTGCTCCGCGTCCGCTACCGCATCGATGGCCAACTCAAGGAAGCCCATCTGTTTCCCAAGACGACCCAGAGTGCCATCCTGACGCGTCTGAAGATCATCTCCGGGATGGACATCACGGAATGGCGGCTGCCTCAGGACGGTCGCTTCAAGGTCCGCCTGGATGCGCGCGAGGTCGATTTCCGCGTGTCGGTGCTGCCGATCACCAATGGGGGGAAAGTCGTGCTGCGAGTCCTGGATAAAGGCAACCTCTCGGTCGGGTTGGACAACCTGGGGTTTCTGCCTGAGTCGATCCAGGCATTTGGGGAGGTGGTGAAGCGTCCCTATGGTATGATCCTCGTGACGGGGCCGACCGGATCTGGAAAATCCACGACGCTCTACTCGATCCTGAGCCAACTCAATCTGCCGACCCGGCACATCATCACCATTGAAGATCCGGTCGAGTACCAAGTGGAAGGCATTACGCAAGTCCAGGTCAACCCCGAGATCGGCCTCACCTTTGCTTCAGGGCTGCGTTCGACCCTGCGCCAAAACCCCGATATCGTCATGATCGGAGAGATCCGTGACTTCGAAACGGCCGACATCGCCATCAAGGCGAGTCTCACCGGCCACCTCGTGCTGTCGACCCTCCATACCAACGACGCGGCGTCCGCAATCACGCGGCTGGTGGACATGGGGGTGGAGCCGTTTCTCGTCGCCTCCGGCGTGACCTTGATTGAAGCCCAGCGACTGGTGCGCAAATTGTGTCCCAAGTGCCGAAAGACCTATGCACCAGCGCCGGAACTCGTGAAACGGCTTGGCCGTCTGCCCAAGAACACCGCCACGTTCTATCAGGCCACTGGTTGTCGAGGCTGCCAGGGCAGCGGCTACCACGGTCGGATGGGGATCCTGGAGGTGCTGGTGGTGGATGAGCGCATCCGTGAGCTGATCGTCAGCAAAGCCCAGTCGTGGCAGATCAAGCAATACGCCATTGAGCAGCTGGGGATGACCACGTTGCGGGAAGACGGCCTCAAGAAAGCGGCCCTGGGTCTGACCACCCTTGAAGAAGTTCTCCAGGTGACAACGGAAGAATAAGACGAGCGTGCGATGCCGACGTTTGCCTACGTGGTCAAAGACAGCGCGGGACATAAGCGCAACGGCATGCTCGAGGCCGCTTCGCGCCAAGCCTTGATTGAGCAGCTCTGGAAACAGGAGTGTGTGGTCCTGGCCATTCAAGAGCAGGAACGCCGTGCGGGCCTGAGCCGCCTGCCCGCCCTGGCAAGCGTATTCGGCGGGCCAGGGGGGCAACCCAAGGTTCCGATCCAGCAACTCGTGATTTTTTCCAGGCAGTTAGCCACGATGGTGTCCACCGGTATCCCGATCATCGGGGCGCTGGATGTCTTGGCCTCCCAGGTCGAGCATCGAACGCTTCGCCAGGTGATCCGCAGAATCGGCACGGATGTTGAGGGAGGGATGAGTCTCTCGGACTGCTTGGCCAAGTATCCCCGGATCTTCTCGGAATTTGTCGTGAGCATGGTCAAGGCGGGAGAGTCATCCGGTCAGTTGGATGAAATCCTGGATCGCGTGGCGGCCTATTTGGAAAAGACGGACGCCTTGCGTCGCAAGGTCCAGTCCAGCCTCTCCTATCCCATTGTCGTGTCGTGCCTGGCCGGTGGGATCACCGCCTTCCTCGTCATTGTGATCGTGCCGAAGTTTAAGGATATTTTCACCTCCTTGGGTGGACGGCTGCCCATGCCGACGTTGATCCTCTTGACCGTGAGCGAGTTTCTCAGCCGGTATCTTCTGGTGGAACTCTTGTGCCTGGTAGCCGGCCTCATCGGTTTTCGGGTCTATCTCAACACGCCGGCCGGCCGGTGGTGGTTTGATCACTGGAAGCTGCGCATGCCCATCCTGGGAACGCTGTTTCGGAAAGTCGCCATCGCCCGCTTCGCGCGCACCCTCTCGACCTTGGTACGCTCTGGCGTCCCGATCTTGACGGCGCTGGAGATTGTGGCCAAGACTGCGGGTAACAAGATCGTGGAGCGGGCGGTGTTGGATGCGCGCACCAGCATCCGGGAAGGAGCGCCGATCGCCGATCCACTCACCCAGAGCAAGGTCTTTCCCCCCATGGTCACGCGGATGGTATCAGTCGGAGAAAAAACCGGACAACTCGAACAGATGCTCTCCAAGGTGGCGGATTTCTACGAGAGTGAGGTGGATACTGCGGTGGATGGCTTGACGAGTTTGATCGAACCGCTCATCATCGCCGGCCTTGGGGTGGTGATCGGCGCCATTGTGATCGCGCTGTTCTTACCGATCTTCACAGTCTCCCAACTGATCAACCCGTATTAGCGAGGGTGCCAAGAGGCCCTTTAGATCGCTTGACGCCATACGAGGCGATGTGGCATAGTCATGGGAGAGAGTGAGCGAACATACGGCATGGTTGTGTGTTGGAAAGGAGGTGGGCAGATCGAGAAACGACAACGACAAGGAAGGATAGAGGACAGAAGGAAGGGTTGTGGGAACGTCGTGGGCTTTATTATTATGCTATTGTCAAATGGGAGGCATGCACTCATGAATCACTCATGGAGAAGGACAGACGTCCACGGGTTCACCCCGAACCACGCGCGCCGTGGTACGGGGTTCACGCTCGTGGAAATCATGATCGTGGTCGCGATCATCGCGCTCTTGGCGGCGATCGCCATCCCGAACGTGCTGCGAGGCCGTACGAGCGCGAACGAAGCCGCCGCCGTGGGGAACACGCGAGCCTTAGTCAGTTCGTTGGAGATGTATCGCTCCACGAACAACATCTATCCCGCGACCGCCAACTGGCAAGCGGAGATGTACACGAACCCGACTCCGCCCTTTGGGCCACCCGCCTTTAACGCCGCCTCTCCGATCACGGTGCAGGGATTCACCTACACCTACGCGAGCGGTGGGGCGCAGACGTACACGTTCACCGTGGCCCCGGTGACGATTGGGACAACCGGAAGCCGGGGATTTTTTGTGAGCGACGCCGGCGTGGTCCGGCACTGCAGGTGCGGGGCGACGTGTACGGCCGTTGTCGGCAGTAACACGCTCGATGTAGCGCCAGCTGCCTGCTAACAGGCCACGGACTGCCTGTGAGTCGTGTCAGGGAATGACCGGCCCCGCGGATCAGACGTGGGGCCGGTTCTTCTCTTTGAGGTTCTCCCTTACTCCCAGATCATCGAGGTGAAACGACGAGGGTTGACCCTGGTCGAGGTGATGGTGATCACGAGTATCGTGGCACTGCTGGCTGTCGTGGCGATCCAAAGCCTGACGCGGTCTCGTGTCGTGACCATCGAAAGCACCGTCATTGCCAATCTCCGGACGCTGGCGAACTCGTTGGAAATGTATCACTCGGCCAACCAGCAGTACCCAGGCGACTGGCAGGCTGACCTCTACACCAACGTGGATCCAGACTTCGGGCCGCCTGGGTTTAATCTCCCGATGAACGGATCCACGTTGCAGGGTTATACCTATACCTACAGCCCCCTCCCATCCGGTTGTACGAGCGCGTGTATCGATTACACCTTATCCAGCATCCCCCAGACAGTGGGCGCGACCGGCACGCGGGCGTTTCTTGTGGATCGCTCCGGCATCATCCGGCACTGCGTCGGGGCAGGTCCGGCGAATGTCTCCAATCAACCGATCGGGCAGGCTCCGAACGCTTGCTAGGGATGCGAACGTGTTGATGAGACAGCATCATCCGAATGCTCGCCACAGATGTCTGGGCTTCACGTTGGTGGAGCTCTTGATCGGCGTGACGATCCTGGTCATTGGGATCGTCGCCATGCTTGGGGCCGTGGTGAGTCAAGTGACCCTGAATGAGCAGGCCAGAAATTTGAGTTGGGCGCTCAATGATGCCCAGCGGGTCATGGAGCGAATTCGACAACAAAACTCCGGGTCTGGATGCACGACCCCCGGCACAGCCGCGCCGAGTGGCTTTGCCAGTTGGGATGCCTGGCTTGCGGATACGAGCGCCAGCGGGGGTGGAGGCAAGAGCATCCAACCCACTCCGACGACGAACGAGCTCATCGTCCTCACGACGTCAGGGACGGATCCGCTCACCATTACGGTCGCCGTGTGCTGGCGTCACCGGGATCGCGTACTGGGGGAATGCCGCTGGACGGGAAGCGCACTGATCGCCGATGAGAGCCTCGTCGTGGCAAATGATACGAGCGCGATTGATTCCCCCGCGATGCTCTCCACGGCGATGACCTGTCGCAAATGAACGCATTGCCAACCAGGTGGATGTGTCGTATCATGGAAAGGCGTGAGAGCGGTTTTAGCCTGATTGAGTTATTGATCGTCATGGGGGCCCTTGGGATTGTCACAGGGGCGCTGGTGTTGATGCTCACCAGTGGGCAGAATTCTGTGTTGTCGGCAGATGCCTATATCCATGTGCAACAGGAGGCCCGTCGAGCCCTTGATACCATGAGCAAGGAACTCCGCGCGGCGAATAACATCGATACCGAGTTGACCAGCGCCGGGAGCGATACGCCTGCAGGCGGTGCGACACGCCTGAACTTCCAGACCTCCCGCGGGTATAATCTGGGCGGATGCACCCCCAATGCGACCTGTTGGGGGAATGACACCACCAATGGAGGATGGAGCCATTATCTACGTAACGGAACCCAGCTCGTGCGTTGCCAGTCTACGGCCTCGGATACGGCCATCACCGATTTTTCGACCTGTCGTGTGCTCGCCAACAACGCCAACACGTTCCTGGTCGACTATGTCAGTAGCATGCGGACCGTCAGCCTCCGGCTCCAGGTGAAACGATCCTCTAGTCTGCTCTCAAGTGGTGCGATGGATACCGGCACGTTGCGAACCCAGGCTAGACTTCGAAACTCGAGCTGATGCGGTTTGAGCCTTTGCCGAAGCTCGCCCGGTCTGGGTGGCAGTTCCTGCAACGCGTGGCAACCGTTGCCCCTCCTCCTCCTAAAGCCACGATCGGGCTTGACATCGGTTCCTGCTCGGTCAAAGCGGTGACTCTAGGACCCAAGGCTGCCTCAGGAGGGCGAGTCCTGCTGGGACACCACGAAGTCGTGCTGACCGAGACCTCGGACACCGCGATTCGCTCGGCGATCCAACAAGCCGTGGCCGCACTGGCCGCGCCACTCAAAACCGTGAATCTCTCAGTCAGCGGCCAATCAGTCATCATGCGCATCGTGGACATGCCCAAGCTGGCGCCACAGGAACTCGTCCAGGCGCTTCCGTTCGAGGCCCAGCGCTATCTGCCGTTCAATGTGCAGGATGTCGTGCTGGATGGGGTGGCGGTCGGATCCACGGACGGACAGAAACTCCAGGTCTTGATCGTCGCCTGCCGACGAGACCTGCTGGAACGCCGTCTTGCGTGGATCAAAGAGAGCGGCCTGGAACCAGGCGTGGTTGACGTCGATGCGTTGGCGATGGTCAATGCCTGGGCAGAGCACAGGAATGGCCAGCAGCGCCAGGGGACCCATGCGATGGCAAATGTCGGCAGCGAATGGACGAATCTTGCCATCGTGAAGGAGGGGCAGCCGTTCCTGGTTCGGGATATTCCATGGGGATCAAGCAAGCTGGTGAAGCACATGGCCGAGCAGCTGGGATGCCAGGAGAGCGCCGTCGCGTCGCAGATTGTCCAGGGCTCTGGAGTCCTTGCCCCTGAGTTCGTGGAAGCCATGCGCGTAAGCTGTGAGGCTTTGGCTGCGGATCTGCAGTTGTCCTTTGATTTTTTTGAGAATCACTTCGGCATGTCACCGGATGATGTGGCTCTGAGCGGAGGCATGGCTCGTTGCGCGGGATTTCTGGAGGCGCTCAGCCAGCATCTGGCGCAACCGTTGACCGCTTGGGAGTCTCGAGAGGGCCTGGCGACCCACATGGCCGTCGCGTATGGCTTGGCGTTGCGTACGTGATGCTGACCATTAACCTCTTGCCTGAAACCTCTCGCAAGGCCGTGCCAAGCTCCTTCCAGCAGTTCCATCGATCCCCATTGGCCATCGGGTTGGTCAGTCTGTTGGTGGGTCTGGGCCTCCTCTTGGTGGCGTTTCGCGGCGTCAGCCAACTCCGCCTGGCGCGCCTGACGGCGCGCGTGAAGGTCTTGGCACCGAAACAACAGGCGATCGCTGAAGTCAAAGCTGCCCTGGCCGCCTTGCGTGAACAGCAACGGACGTTGGCCTACCTCGATCGCCAACGCAGCCATTGGGCCAGCCGGCTCAATGCCCTCTCCGACCTGATTCCGGCTGGGATGTGGTTGACGGAGTTGACCCTCGACCCCCAAAGCAAACTTGTGTTGCAAGGCGTGGCGATCAGCCAGGGAGGGGAAGGGATGACCTTGATCCGTCGCTATGTGCAAGATTTAAAGGCGGACCCGAGACTCGCTGGGGCCCTTCGAGACATTCAGATCGAGACTGTCCAGAATGTCCAAGAGGGCCAGATTGAGCTGATGAAGTTTACGCTCACCTGCTCATGACCACCCCGATGTCCCGAGCGGATCGTCAACGCATGGTCTTGATCAGCCTGCTTGCGAGCCTGGCCGTGTGGGTCTATTATGGATATGTTTTAAAACCGCTTGTCCGGGCCGTGGCAGAGGTGAGTCAGGCGGGACGTATGGCGAGGGGTCAGCTTCGAGAGATCGAGCAAGCCTTTACCCAAGAACCGGAGCTCCATCAGCAGCACCGCCAGCTGGAGCAAGAGGTCGCCCACCTGCGTGAAGTCATCCCCACGGAAGAGGAGCTGCCGACTGTCATTGAGCGGTTGACGGAATTGGGAGGACAAACCGGTGTCAAACTCCAGCTCATTGCCCCCCAACGCCCTCTTGTGAGCACCAATACTAAGGAAAGCTCCACCGGCCTCCTGTACACGGAGATCCCGATCCAACTGGACGCCCTGGGAGGATTCCACCAGTTTGGCGCCTTCCTCAGCCTGGTGGAGCAGGGCGAGCACCCGATGCAACTGCGCAGCTTGCGCATCAGCGAAAACCCGAAGCTCCTCAGGCGCCATGTCGTGAAGATGATCCTGGTGGCCTATGTGATGCCGTCCAGGAAAGCCGCCGCCGACCGAGCCGGCACCATCCTCGCTGGCGACCGAGCCGGAAAAATCCTCTCCGGCGAGGAAGTGTCGGCAACCGCTGGGCTGCCGACCGAGGGAGTGCCGCGCGCCGTGAAGCGCGCCGCCGAAACTCCCCCGCCTGGAGGGAGAACGGGAGGCTCATGAGCCGGCTACGGGTGTGTCGAGTGATGCTGTTCATCAGTAGTCTGTGGGCATTCGTCTCTGGTCTCCAGGGGTCGGCGCTCGTAGCCTCCCAAGAGACGCCCCCCTCGTATGATTCAAAGGGCAGGCGGGACCCATTTGTGGCCTTGGTCCATGAGGGTCGTTTTGTCGGTCCCGGAGGGACGCTCACCTCGGCTTCCCAGCCCTCGGATCTGCAATTAGCTGGGATCCTCTGGGATCCCGGGGGCCACTCGATTGCGTTGATTAATGACGCCGAAGTCACCGTTGGGGAAATGGTTGGAGACTACCAGATCGTGGATATTCACCAGGATGCGGTGACGGTGATGCGGGAGGGCAAACCGATCATCCTGCAGCTGTCGTTCGAAAACCGCGAGCCAACCCCGAAATAACCAACAGGAGGTGAGGACCGTGAAGAGGTGGAGTGGTAGGATCACCGAACTGCTGTTGATGTCCCTGATAGTGGCGCCAATCCTGGCGTGGGCGGACCAACTCAAGCCTGAACAGTCCGCGCAAAGTTCCCAGCCTTCCCATGAAGATGCCACGCCGTCCTCCGATCGTGCCGATTCTGAAGCCCTTTCGGTCCAACCCGGTGCGGGACAATCCGGCACGGTCAGCGTCGATTTCAAGGACGCGGACATCCGCCAAGTCCTGCGGGTGCTGTCGTTGAAGAGCGGCGTCGACATCGTCGCCGGCCCGGATGTGGAGGGCTTGATTACCATCAAACTCACCCAAGTCCCCTGGGAACAGGCCTTGGACATCATCCTGCGGACCTACGCCTTGACCTATGAGCGCAAGGCCAACGTGATCCGGGTGATGACCTTAGCGGCGGTTGAGCAAGAGGCCGTGTCGACCGAGGTGTTTCCGTTAAGTTATGCCAAATCCAAGGACGTGGTCGACATTGTCAAAGAGATGCTGACGGATCGGGGCAAGGTGAAGTATGACGAACGCACCAACACGGTCATCGTCTCCGATATTCCCTCAACCCTCTTTCAACTCAAACAAGTGGTCGAACGTCTTGACCGACAAACCCCGCAGATCCACATCGAGTCGAAATTTGTGGAAACCCGGCTGAGTCGCGATGAAAACCTCGGCATCGACTGGTTCGACAGCATCAGCGCCAACGTCCGCACGGCCATCACGCCCACCACGTTTCCGTTCCCGGGAGGTGCTGAGTTCGGTGGCGTGGGCTCTTCGTTCATCCCACGGTCAGGAACCTTTTCTCCGACCACGGGCGCGTCGCTGCCCAAGGGGCGCGTCCCGGAAGTTGGTGGACAATTCACCTTCGGCACGATTGACCTGGGCACCCTCACGACGACCTTAAACATGCTCAAGCAACGCGTCGACACCAAAGTGCTTTCCAATCCCACCATCGTCACCTTGAACAACAAACAGGCCAATATCCAGATCGGGACGGATGTGAACATCCCCAACTTCCAGATCGACCCCTCGACGGGTCGCGCGACCGTGACGGGCTTCCAGACGCGCTCGACCGGGATCTTGCTCAAAGTCACCCCGTATGTGAACTTGAAAGACGAGATTGTAGTCGAACTGAAGCCGGAAATCACAACGGTGGGGGCCGACAGGACTTTTGCCGCAGGGATCACCTTCCCGGATTTCGACGTGCAGAAAGCCGAGACCCAGGTGCGTCTGAAAGACGGCGAGACCCTCGCCATTGGAGGATTGAAACGGCAAGCCGAGCGGGTCACGAAAAGCGGTGTCCCGATCTTGAGCGATATCCCGGTGGTGGGGTGGTTGTTCACGAACCGTCGTGAGCAGACCCCCTCAGGGCAAGACCAGCTCGATTTGCTCATCTTTCTGACGGTCCGATTGATTCGCGATGCCGCCTCGCCCACAGCGGTCGCTGCGAAACCGGCGAGCCCTTAGGAGGAGATTCCCATGGCACGCCTGCGAGGCATCCAAACAGTAATTGGGGTGTTGCTGGTGACGATAGCCGTGATCGCTCTGCAACATCTGGCCAGCGCCCAGAGCACGCGAGAATCCAAGTCCGATTCGCGGACGCTTGAGAAAAAGCTTGATGAGGTCCTCGCGGCCCAACAGACGATCCTCAAGAAATTGGATGAGATGATGGAGGAGCTCCGCGTCATCAAGGTCCGAGCCACCCGCTAACCCCTCCCTCCACCAGACCGAAAAACCAAAAAACGAAAAAACCGAAACACGTTTTTCGGTCTTTGAGTTTTTCGGTTCCCGCGGTAGCGCTACCTTGACGCTCTCGAAAGGCGTATGGTATACTTGTAGACGAGCGACGAAGAGAGGTTTCGACGCTAACGACGTGGCCCAACTGGGTTGATCTCGTTCTTGTAACTCTTCTTCTGAGAACCTGTTACACAGGATTCGGGAGAGGAGTGTTGGCTGAGCTCCTCCACCTGGTTGGGATAGTCGGCGCGACGATTTTGGCGTGCACCTTCCATGGCTCCGTGAGTCGCGCTCTGGCATCGTGGGTGACCGTGGTCGGCCCCACCCCACTGGATTTTGTCAGCTTCCTGGCTCTGCTGGCGCTCGGTTTGACGGTCTTTGTGCAGCTTGGCGTGCGCATGCTGGCCAAGAGCGTCACCGGAAACCGGTTGGCATGGAGCGTGCAAGGACTCGGGTTGCTCGTGGGGGGCGTGCGCGGGTTGTGGTGGGCGGGACTCGCCTTACTCGTGCTCTTGTCGACCGGGGTGCCGTATATCGCCCGCAGCATCCAGGAGCGCTCCATGTTAAGCCCACGCCTGCTCGCGGTGAGTCGCACGACCCTCACGCAGTTCGTCGATTGGGCCGTCGGATCACGGATTGAAGGTCCGCTCATTCCGACCCTCTCGCCGCGTCGGTAAGAGATGCCGTTACTCCCTGAAACGCTGTTAGACGACATCCAGGCGCGCGTGGATATCGCCCAGATCATTGGCCAGTACGTGCCGCTCAAACGGGCGGGCCGGCATTTCAAGGCGCTCTGCCCGTTTCACAAAGAGCGTACCCCGTCGTTTCACATCAACACGGACAAACAGATTTTTCATTGTTTTGGCTGTGGTGTCGGGGGCAACGTCTTCTCGTTCCTCATGCAGCAGGACCGCTTGACGTTTCCAGAGGCGGTCCGGCAGCTTGCCCAACAGGTTGGGGTGACGGTTCCGGAGCAGACAGGCGCCGCATCGAACGGGAAGACCCAACAGCTCGTGGAGTTGATGGAGAAAGCGTGTGCATATTATGAGCGCATGCTGGCGCATCCGACGCATGGGAGAACGGCGCGCGAGTACCTGCGCAGCCGGGGTGTCAGCGATCGGACACGGCAGGTGTTCCGGCTCGGCTATGCGCCTGGAAGCGGCACCCACCTGCTGCAGGCGGCCAAGCAGGCCAAGATCGTACCTGAAGCGCTGGAGCACGCGGGCCTGACCCTGCGCTCATCCCGCGGAGTCGTCGACCGGTTTCGTGAGCGCCTGGTGTTTCCGATCATCGATGCACGCGGGCGGGTCGTGGGGTTTGGGGGGCGCAGCCTCCAGGGGCAAGAGCCGAAATACCTGAACAGTCCCGAAACGCCTCTCTATACGAAGGGCCGGCAGCTGTATGGGCTGTGGCAAGCCAAGGACGCGATGGTGAAACGGAAACTCGCCGTCGTGGTAGAAGGTTATTTTGATGGCGTGTTGTTGTGGCAGGCGGGGATCGCGCATGTCGTCTCCCCCTCAGGCACGGCCTTCACCCCTGAGCAGGCGAAGTTGCTCGCCCGGTACACGGACCAGGTGATCCTGGCGTTTGACGCCGATGCGGCCGGAGAAACGGCCGCGCTGCGCGGGATGGACGTCCTGGTGGAAGCGGGATTCCAGGTCAGCGTGGCCCAACTGCCGGCCGGCGTTGATCCGGATGAGTTCGTGCGCGCCTATGGCCTGAAGGCGTTCGAGGGCCTGCTGGACAAGGCGCTCAACGTCGTGGAGTTCTTGTTGGCCTGTGCCGCCAGGCAGCACAGCTTGTCGGACCCGGATCAAAAAGTGCGAGCCGCCCAAGGGGCGCTCGCGACGGTGGCTCGGGTGCCCGACGCGATGCGCCGACGCGAATACGTCCGGTTGTTGGCGCAGCGTCTGCACCTCGATGAGCGTGCGGTCCTGGAGGAACTGGAGAAAACCCACACGCGCCTCCAACGCCAGGGTCCCAACACGCTCCACCAGGAATCGGCTGCTCGCGGGGGATTGCAGCGACCAGCAGAAGTCGATACCGTGGAGCGTCTCTTCAGCGCGTTGCTGCTCGATGACCCCTCGCGCTTTGAGCGCATCGTCAAGGAATGGGAGCTCCTGGAGCAACTCAAGGACAGCCAGCTCCGGGGCCTGCTGATGGCGTTGAACGAACTGCGGGCCGTGTCTCCGCATCTTGGTCCGGCGCAGCTCATCTCGCGGCTCCAAGAAGGGGAGCGCGCGCGGCTGGTGGCGGAATTGGTGCCAGTCGCACAACGCGAACCCGCCAAGGACGAGGCCTTCCGTAAGTGCGTGGAGCGGCTCCGCCATCGCGCGCGAGCGCACCAACAGGCACAGATGCAAGACCAGCTTCGCGTGGCGCAAGAACTCGGACGAGACGATGAGGTGCGACGCCTCTTGATGAAGCTGCAGCACCTGATGCGGGAACCGATGGGAACGCGCAAGAAGGAGGGAAGTGCCGCATGGGCCCGATGAAGAAAAAGCCCCTGAGCGAACGCTTGGCGCGCGTGGTCGCGTTGGGACGCGATAAAGGGCACCTCACCTACGAAGAGTTGAATAACCTCCTGCCGGAGGATGTGGCCTCGCCGGAAGAAATCGACGAGCTCCTGACCCTCTTGGGGAAGGAGCATATCGAGATCGTCGATAAGCCCGCATCCAAGTCCACACCGGTACATCGGACCGAGGAACGCGACGAGGAAGAGGCCGAAGAACCCCCGCCGCCGCCGGAAGTCAAGCAGCTGGACGATCCTGTGAAGATGTACCTGCGCCAGATGGGGCAGATTTCGCTCCTCACGAGAGAGCAGGAGCTCGCCTTGGCGAAGAAAATCGAGGCTGCGGAGCTAGCGTTCCGGGGCAGCGTTCTGCGCCTGCCGTTTGTGCGGCGAGACGTGTTGATCCTGACGGATATGCTCATTGACGGCAAGCTCGCCCCCGAAGACTACAGCAAGGATGATCCGAATATGCGCCGGGAGGAACTGGTCGCGCGCCTGACGCAACTGCGTAAGCGGCTCAAAGCCACCAGGACGACCCGCCGCGTGCGCAAGCTGATCGAGGAGTACCACCTGACGATCCTGGCGATTGAATGGCTGGTCGGACGCCTGGAACGATTCCTCCACTCAACGGAGGCGACGGATCGGCAGCTCGCTCAGACCAAACACCCCAAGGGTCGCGGGTCGAGAGCCAGACGGCTGGTGCTGTTCATCAAGCGACGCGAGCAGCGCCGCTTGCTCGGGGGAGATCCCGAGCGCATGCGCCTGGTGTTGAAGGAAATCCGGCAGTGCGAAACGGACTACACGAAGGCCAAGAAAGCCCTCGTCGAGGCGAACTTGCGGTTGGTCGTCAGCATTGCCAAGAAATACACCAACCGAGGGCTGTCCTTCTTGGATCTGATTCAAGAAGGGAACATCGGTCTCATGAAAGCCGTGGAGAAGTTCGAGTATCAGCGGGGTTACAAGTTTTCGACCTACGCGACCTGGTGGATCAGACAGGCCATCACGCGGGCGATCGCGGATCAGGCGCGGACGATCCGCATCCCCGTCCACATGACGGAAACCATCAACAAGCTGGTGCGCGTGTCGTTGTCCATCGTGCAGGAGACCGGGCGGGAGCCGATGCCGGAGGAGATCGCCAAGGCGACGGGGATTCCCGTGGACAAGGTGCGCGGGATTCTGAAGATCGCGCAGGAGCCGATCTCCTTGCAAACCCCCATCGGCGAAGACGGCGATACGCATTTCGGGGACTTCATTGAGGACAAGCGGGCGATCTCGCCGGCCAACGCCACGGCCTACAGCATGTTGAAGGAGCAGATCGAGGAGGTCCTGACCAGCCTCTCGGAGCGAGAGCAACAGGTGCTGCTGTTGCGGTTTGGGCTGCACGATGGCTGCCCGCGAACCTTGGAAGAAGTGGGGCAGATGTTCAACGTGACCCGCGAGCGGGTCCGGCAGATTGAAGCCAAGGCGCTTCGCAAGCTGCGCCATCCTACCCGGAGCCGTCGCCTCAGGAACTTCCTGGAGCTGACCTACTCCCAAGAAAAAGGCTACGCGGCTTAACGACCGGTCAAGGTCGAACGTTGCAGGTCGAAAGAGGAGGAGAAGTTTCTGCTTTCGACTTTTGGCGTTCGACCTTATACTGTTTTCAAGGGCCGGTAGCTCAATGGTAGAGCAGGTGGCTCATAACCGGCAAAACACAAGCAACGTACAGTAATCAAGGAAGGGGTGTAGATGAGTACAGCAAAGGAAGAGGTCCGAAAGCTTCTTGAGCAACTTCCGGATGATTCGTCGTTCGAGGACATCCAGTACCACATCTACGTGCGGGAAAAGATCGAGCGCGGACTACAAGAAGTTAAGGAGGGCCGTGTGCTCAGTCAGGAAGATGTTGAGCGAAGGATGTCCAAATGGCTGGGAGGGTGATATGGACCCAGACTGCGTGGAGCGATCTTGAAGCCGTTGCCGATTATATCGCCAAAGATTCTCGGCATTACGCCGCGGCGTTCGTAGGAGAGGTACGAGACGCCGCGCGTTCATTAGCCCATTTGGCAGAGCGAGGTCGCGTGGTGCCTGAATTTCACGACCCAAGCATTCGGGAGCTGTTCGTCAGGGATTATCGGTTGGTCTATCAGGTGAGCGAAAACGCTGTCCATATCGTCGGGTTTATCCATGGGGCGCGAGACTTGTGGGCCCTCTGGGAGCGCGAGCAACGACCACGTGCGTAGGATACGACTGACACATAACGGGAAAAGCAAGCGTTATCAAGATGCAGTGGTGGTGGAGCAATACATTGCGGGGAACACCGCAAGATCAGCAGGCGTTTGTGGGTTTTCTTGAGCGACACACGATACGTCCACAAGGATACCTCAAGGAGATTTTGAGTGCCGACTGGCAGTGGGCGTGGCGCTATCTGGCTTACGCGGTTAAACGATACCCCGATCATATCTGATTTAATGATAATGGTGGATGAGTCCGCTCCAGGTAGACTATGTGATAGCGGTCATTTGGAATGCACCGACTTTTGACCCCGAAAGCGGATACCGAAGCACGGTCGGGCACGAGGCCACTTCTGCGGTGCTCGGCCTGGTGATTCTGGGAGGATTTGGATTTTTCTGGTACGCTTGGCAGCGATTCTTGTCGAACTGAATTACTCGCTTAGGGCTGGTAGCTCAGTGGGAGAGCAGCTGGCTCATAACCAGTTGGTCGGAGGTTCGATCCCTCCCCGGCCTACCATCGGCGTTGAGCTCCATGGGCGGAGATCCCTGGAGGGCCCATCGGATTGCAAGGACGACTTATTTGTGTACAGATTTTCAGGGGCGATTAGCTCAGTTGGTTAGAGCGCTACCCTCACATGGTAGAGGTCAGAGGTTCAAGTCCTCTTGCGCCCAGATCCTCATTTTTGGCCAACCATCGGGATATCGCCCCCAATAACATGAGCGACCAGATCCAGACCTTGCGTCAACTCCAAGAGGTGGATGCCCAGTTGTATCGGCTGCGCCGGGAACAACAACAGAAACCCTTGGTGCTGGAGCGGACCAAGCAACTGGTGGCCGAACAGCAGGCCAAGGCCCAGGCCAGCGAAGCGCATTTGAAAGCCCTCCAGGTGCAGCAGAAAGAACAGGAACTGGAACTCGCCACCAAAGAAGCCAGCGTGAAGAAGCTCCAGATGCAGCTGTTCCAGGTCAAGACCAATAAGGAATACACGGCCATCCAGCATGAGATCGAACAAACCAAGGCGGATGTCTCCCTCACCGAGGAGGAGATCCTGAAGGTGATGGACGCGATTGAGCAGGCGGCTCAAGACCGTCAGACGCAGCTGGCCCAGGCGACCAAGCAGCAGGCGCACTTACAAGAGGAAGAGATCCGCCTGAACCAGGAGCTTCGGGCGATCGAGGAGCAGATTGGCAGATTCCAGGGCCAGCGCAACGACATCCTGCCGCTCATCAACGCGCCGACGCTGGCCGTCTACGAACGGGTGCTGACCAGCCGCGATGGCCTGGCCATGGTGCCCCTCGTTCAGGAGTCGTGCGGGGGCTGTCACATGGTGCAGCCACCGCAGGTGGTGAGCGAGGTGCATCTCAACGCCAAGCTCGTGACTTGCGAAAGCTGCAACCGGATTCTCTACTTGGATGACGCGCACGCGAAAATCTGATCCGACCCTTATCTACATCGATGGGGCGAGCCGCGGCAACCCCGGCCCCTCCGGCATTGGAGTCGTGTTCATGGGGGCTGACGGGAGCCCAACCGTTGAACTATCAAAATACCTTGGCGAGACAACGAATAACGTTGCGGAGTATCTCGCCTTCCTCTATGCCCTCCAAGAAGCGCAGGCGAGAGGATTCACGCAGTTGATTGTCAAAACTGACAGCGAGCTGCTCGCGAAGCAGGTCCAGGGTGCGTATCGGGTGCGGGATGGGACGTTGCGCCTCCTGCACGACTTGGCCCGCCATACTCTGCGTGCCTTCACCCAGTGCACGCTTGAGCACGTGCCGCGCGAGCAGAACACGGCAGCAGACCGGCTCGCCACCGCGGCGGTGGAAGGCCGTTTCACGGCGTCAGTCACGACACGGGAGGTTGGCGGCACTGAAGGGTAACCGGATGGTCGCTCTCGCCTGAAAAGGGTGAGGGAGGAAAGTCCGAGCTCCATAGGGCAGCGTACCCTGTTAACTGCAGGGCCCCCCCATACTTTCCCAACCTGGAAACAGGGGGAAAGTATGGGGGGAGGATTAGAGCCACAGAGACGAGTATCCCCCATGCTTATTAGAGGGGGGGACGTGAAACGCGGCAATCTCTACGTGGAGCAAGACCAAACGTCCCGCTTCTTGGGTGGCCTGCCCAAATTCCTCGTCACTTGAGGATAGCGGGGAGGTGGGTCGCAGGAGTCCCGCCGCAAGACGGGACCCAGATGGATGACCATCCCCTCCATAATAGGAGGGACAGAACTCGGCTTACAGGCGACCCTTCGGTGCTGCTTTCTCCATGAACGCTTCGCCTCTTGACCCCGTGAGATACATGGTGTGGATCTGTACCAGATTCCGTTTCATGAGAAGCCGTCCAATTTCTGCACGGCTGACCGGCTCCTGAAAAGTTATCTCACGGGGTTGACCGCTTCTGAGAATTAGGGTATACTGCTTGGTCTCTTTAGATGGAGGACGCGCGTACGGATGGCCACTGAACAAGCTCAGAAGAACACCGTCATCGAGCAGTTCCAGCAACATCAAGGGGACACCGGTTCGGCCCCCGTCCAAATTGCGATCCTGACGCACCGGATTAAGAGCCTCTCGGATCATTTCAAGACGCACAAGCGGGATGTGCACTCGCGCCAAGGCCTCCTGAAAATGGTCAGCCGCCGGCGGCGGCTGCTGGAATACCTCAAACGGCACGACGAGGCCAGCTACCGCAATCTTCTGCAAGCCCTTGACCTGCGCAAGTGATGATCAACCGCGTCTCCACCTCGCTCGGATCATCCACACTCTCCCTGGAAACCGGCAAAGTCGCCAGGCAGGCTCACGGCTCGATCGTCGTGCAGCAAGGCGGGACCGTCGTGCTGGTGACTGCCGTCTACAACCCCTCGCCGAACCCCTTGAAGATCGATTTTGTGCCCCTGACCGTTGACTACCGGGAAAAGACCTATGCGGCCGGCAAGATCCCGGGGGGCTTCTTCAAGCGCGAGGGGCGCCCCACCGAGAAAGAAATTCTCACCGCCCGGCTGATGGACCGGCCCCTGCGTCCGCTGTTCCCGCACGGGTTCCAGCATGAGCTGCAGGTCATGGCGAGCGTCCTGTCCTCCGACGGTGAATACGACCCCGATGTGCTGGCGGTGCTGGGCGGCTCGGTCGCCCTGCAGTTGTCGCCCTTGCCCTTTCCTCAACATCCGGTTGCCGCGGTGCGCGTGGGACTGGTCAACGGCGCTTGGACCGCCAATCCCACCTACCAACAGCTCACTCAGAGCGCGGTCGATTTGGTCGTCGCCGGAAGCCCGCAAGGAATCCTGTCGTTAGAAGGCGGCTTCAAGGAAGTGCCGGAGCAACAGGTGGTGGAAGCGATCGCCTTCGGGTACGACCACGTGCGCAAGCTCATCGAGCTGCAGCAGGAACTGCTGCGGGCGGCAGCCCGTCCCAAAACCAACGGGCTGGCCATCCGGCAAGCGGCTCCTGAGGTGATCGCGTCGGTTCGGGAGCGGGCGGTCAGTCAACTCGCCAGGATCAACCGCCTGCCGATGAAGGAGGAGCGTCACGAAGCCCTGGTGCAGTTGCGCGAATCGTTGATGAAGCAATTGGCGCCCGAGGGAAGCCCGGTGGATCCTGTGGATGTCACGCTCGCCTTCGCACTCGTCGAGCACGAGGAAGTGCGCAAGTTTATCTTGGATACGGGCAAGCGGGTGGATGGGCGCGGCTACACCGAATTGCGGTCCATTACCTGTGAGGTGGGGGTGCTGCCGCGCACCCACGGCTCCGGGCTCTTTACCAGAGGGGAAACCCAAAGCTTGTGCGTGACGACCTTGGGCACCAGGGATGATGAGCAGCACATCGAGGCCTTGGAAGGGGAAAGCTTCAAGCGCTTCATGCTCCACTACAACTTCCCGCCGTTTAGCGTCGGCGAGGTCCGGCCGGTTCGCGGCCCCGGCCGCCGGGAGATCGGCCATGGAGCGCTCGCTGAACGGGCGCTGCAACCGGTCGTTCCGTCGAAAGAAGAGTTTCCCTACACCATCCGGGTCGTCTCGGATATCTTGGAGTCGAACGGCTCCTCCAGCATGGCCACGGTCTGCGCAGGCACCTTGTCATTGATGGATGCCGGCGTCCCGATCAAAGTCCCGGTCAGTGGGGTGGCGATGGGGCTGGTGAAAGAAGGCAGCCGGGTGGCGATCCTCACGGATATTTCAGGTTTGGAAGACCATCACGGCGACATGGATTTCAAAGTTGCGGGCACCCGCTTGGGGGTAACCGCCCTGCAGGTGGACGTCAAGCTCCCCGAGGGCTTGTCCGTTGAGCTCACCAGCCGCATCCTTTCCCAGGCGCATCCCGCCCGGATGACGGTCCTGGACAAAATTGCCGAAGCCATCGAGCGGCCCCGGCCGTCTTTGTCGGTCTATGCGCCGCGCATCACGACCCTCAAGATCAATCCCGATAAGATTCGGGATGTCATCGGCCCTGGCGGGCGCATCATCCGCAAGATCATCGAGGAAACCGGGGTCACCATTAACGTTGAAGATGACGGCAGCATCGCCATCGCCTCCACCGATGCCCACGCATCCGAGAAAGCGATCGAAATCATTCGCGGACTGACGGAGGACGTGGAGGTGGGCAAGATTTATACGGCCAAGGTCAAGCGCATCACCAACTTCGGGGCATTTTGCGAGATCCTGCCCGGCAAGGAAGGTCTGGTCCGCGTGTCCGAACTGGCCGAGCAGCGCGTGAATCGAGTCGAGGACGTGGTCAAGGTGGGAGACGAGATCCGAGTCAAAGTCATCGAGGTTGATGAACAGGGACGGGTCAATCTCTCCAAGAAACGGGCCGTCTAACCGTCGGGCCATTGCCTCCTCTATGCGGCACCGGGCTGTGCGCTAGGTAAGATGATCCCTGCCGCCCTCGTGTCGCGCCTCCTCAGTGTGCTCCTGGGCGCGGGGAGCGTGTTTAGCTTTCTGGCCTTCCTCTCCTACGATCCTGCTGACCTGGCGATCCTCACCTCCAGCCCCAACCACCCTTCTCATAATATCGGTGGCGTCCTCGGAGCATGGTTTGCGTGTCTGGGGCGGGAAGGGTTTGGATGGACGGCGCTGGCGTTCTCGGGGCTGTGCCTCCTGTGGGCCCTGCAAATGTGGAAGGGGACCATGGCCGCCAAGGGCCGTTGGACCACCCGTGCCATCGCGGCCCTGTGCTGGCTTGCGGGCCTGAGCGTCTTCTCGACGCTCGCGATGGGTCCCATCGACGCCACCCGACAAGCTCAGGCCGGAGGGATGGTCGGCTATATGCTCGTGCGAGCCGGGCGCTATTATCTGGGCGCGGTGGGAACCGGACTCCTCGCAGGTTGCGTCACCTTCCTGGCGTGGATGCTGGTTTCGGATGGGACTGCGCTGACGGCGTCGGCGATGACGCTCCTGGCGCGGGCGGGTTCATTCCTCAATGGCCTTGGGTGGCGTGCAAGGACGGTGGGACTCCCCGCCCTTTCAACAGGAGTCCTTGGGGCGCCCGCTCGGGTCTCAACCGGACCTGCAACAGCTGAGCAGGTGTGTGGTTCAGGCATTGAGGTGAGCGCAAAACCGACTGCCCCGCGGATTCGATCGACCGCCGTCGTGCAAAAACCCAAAGTCCTCACGAATGCCTCCGCGCGCCCCCGGCAGACGCCGGGCGGGCTGCAGTTGCCACCGCTTGATCTCTTGACGACGCCCCCGCCACTGGCCGAGCGGCAGCTTGGCGAAGATCTCCAAGCCCATGCCAGAGTGCTGGAGGAGACGTTGAAAGAATTTGGCATTGAGGCGCGTTGCGTGAACATCGACCGCGGCCCCACGGTCACACGCTATGAACTGGCCCCTGCGCCCGGCGTGAAAATCACCAGGATCGTCTCGCTCGCCGATGACTTGGGCCTGGTGTTAAAGACGGTCAGTTGCCATGTGATCGCGCCCATCCCCGGCAAGGGACTGGTCGGAATCGATGTGCCAAACTCCACCGCCACGATCGTCTACTTGAAAGAGCTCCTCGCTTCCCGCGAATTTCAACAGGTGGCCTCGCCGCTGGCCCTGGCCATCGGCAAAGACGTCTCCGGCCAACCGGTCGTCTGTGATCTTCGCGAGGGGCCGCATCTGCTCATCGCCGGCGCCACAGGATCCGGCAAGACCGTCTGCCTCAATAGCCTCTTGATGGGCATTCTCTACCATGCCAGCCCTGATGAAGTGAAGTTCCTCATGATCGATCCCAAGATGGTGGAGCTGGTGCTGTTCAATGACATTCCGCACTTGGTCGCGCCGGTCGTCACCGACGCCAAGCGGGCAGCGGCCGCACTCTTCTGGGCGGTTCAGGAAATGGAACGCCGCTACCAGCTGCTTGCGAAAACCGGGGTGCGCAATATCGTGGGCTACAACCAAAAACTGGAGGCCGGGCAGAGTGAGCCGGAGCAAACTCGCATGCCCTATTTAGTGATCGTCATTGACGAACTGGCCGATCTGATGATGGTGGCCTCACGGGACGTGGAGGAGACGATTACCCGGCTCTCGCAGCTCTCCCGGGCGGTGGGCATCCATGTCATCCTCGCCACCCAGCGCCCGTCGGTGGATGTCATCACCGGCGTCATCAAGGCCAACTTCCCGGCGCGGATTGCGTTTCAGGTGGCCTCCAAAGTTGATTCGCGCACGATCCTGGATATGAACGGAGCCGATAAGCTGCTTGGGCGCGGGGATCTCTTGTTCCTCAAGCCGGGAACGCCAAAACCGATCCGCGCCCAGGCCTGTTACCTCACCGATGGAGAAATCGAGCGGGTCGTGGCCCACCTCAAGAGCCAACGCCAGCCCACTTACGATGAACAATTGTTGGCCAAGCAAAACAAACCCGCCGAAGAGCTGATCACCGAGAAAGACGAGCTCTACGAGACGGCCAAACGCCTGGTGCTCAACACCGGCCAGGCCTCCACCTCCCTCCTGCAGCGCCGGCTTCGGTTAGGCTACGCGCGCGCCGCGCGGATCTTAGACCTCATGGAACAGGAGGGGCTGGTCGGTCCTCCCCAGGGCAGCCGAGCGCGTGAAGTGCTTGTGGATCCCAAGACCCAGATGGCCTCCTGACGATGCCCAGCGTCGGTGCGCAACTCACCCAGGCCAGAACTGAACGGCGACTGAGCCTCCAGGAGGCCACCAAGGCCACGAAAATCCAGGTGTGGGCCCTCGAAGCGCTGGAGCGCGATGAGCTCCACACCACGATGAGCCCGGTGTATGCCAAGGCCTTCCTGACCACCTACGCCAAGTTCCTCAGGCTGGACCCGGCGCCGTTGATTGCGCAGTTGCTTCCCGCCCCGACGGGGTCGGGGCAACCGACCCCGGAAGCCGCTTCAAACCGTGCGCCGCTGTGGCTCGCCGATCGATTCGAATGGGGTGGCCCCTGGATCCGTCGCATTGGCTCGCTCGGGCTCGGGCTTGCGGTATTTTTAGTCTTGATGAATAGGCATCCGCGCCAATGGTTGCCGCATCGGATTGCGCACCAAGAGGCCAGCCTCTCCGTCATCCACAAACAGGAACTGCTCGCGTCGACGCCGCCGATCCCTCTTGAGCCCCTCCACCCGTTGGAGCTGGCGATTATAGCGCGGCAGCCCACGTGGATCTCGGTGAAAGCCGACGGCAATCTCATCACCCAGCAGAAGCTGGCCGCCGGGGCCCAGGAAGCGTGGAAAGCACACCGGCGCTTCGACGTCGTCATCGGCGCGCCGGCCAAGGTGGAGGTTCTGCTCAACGGCCAGTCCATTAGTCCGCTAGCGATCGCGCACCGGGGCCGCCTATCGATCACCCGCAGCGGCATTGCGGCTCTGGAAGATGCGGATCGCCCTCGCACCACCCAAGTCGGCTCTGCGCGGTAGCGCGGCCACGGCCATGCCCGTCTCTTCTCCCCGTCAACCGACGGTCAGCCTCATCAGCCTGGGATGCCCGAGAACCCTGGTGGACTCGGAGGTGTACCTGGGCCGGCTCAAGGAGCATGGTTTTCAACCTGTAGAACAGGTGGAAGGCTCCGACGTGGTCGTCATCAACACCTGCAGTTTCATCCAAGAGTCCATCCAGGAATCGATCGACGCGATCCTGGACGTGGTGGAGCTGAAACGGCAGGGCAAGCTCAAAGCGGTGATCGTCGCCGGCTGCCTGGTGCAGCGCTTCAAAGAGAATCTGATCAAGGAACTGCCGGAGGTGGATGGGTTCGTCGGCGTGGATGGATTCGGGGAGATCGAACGCGTGGCCCAGCGGGTGTTGGCCGGGGAGCGCCGCACCTCCCTCCGCTTCCGCCCGGCCTCCATGTATCAGGGCTTGCCGCCGCGCGTGGCGCTCACCGATAGCCACTACGCGTATCTGAAAATCTCAGAAGGCTGCCTGAAAGGGTGCAGCTTCTGCATCATTCCCAAAATCAAAGGACCGCTGTCCAGCCGGCCGATAGAGGAATTGCTCGACGAGGCCAGGCGCTTGGTCGATGAGCGGGGAGTGAAAGAGCTGATCGTGGTCGGTCAGGACACCTCTGACTACGGGGTGGACCGCTACGGACGACCGAGGATCGCGGAATTGCTCGCCGATCTGGGGCGCTCCTCCGGCGCGGCCTGGGTGCGGCTGCTGTATTGCCATCCGCGCGGCGTGACGCCGGAGCTCATCGAGACCATTCGCGATGTGCCGACGGTGTGCAAGTACCTGGATATGGCCATCGAGCATGCGGACGATGGCGTGTTGACCCGGATGAACCGGGGGATCACGCAGGCGCGGCTCCTGGAGACCATCGAAGCCCTGCGCCGCCACGTGCCGGGCATGGCGCTGCGCACGTCGGTGATCGTCGGATTTCCAGGGGAAACGGAGGAGGCGTTCGAGCGGCTGTGCCAGTTCCTGCAACGGGTCCGGTTCGAGCGCCTGGGAGCGTTTCGCTACTCCAAGGAAGAAGGCACGGCGGCGTTTCGGCATGCCGATCAGGTCCCTGTCCCCATCGCCCAGGATCGCTACGACCGGCTGATGCACCTCCAGCAGGCGATCGCCAAGGACGTCAATCAGCAGTGGCTGGGACGGACCCTGGAGGTGCTGATCGACGAAGCCGACCCGGCTGACTCGACGGTGTTCCTGGGACGGACCTACGCCGATTGTCCGGAAGTCGACGGGACGGTCTATGTCACCAGCCCCCGCCCGCTGCCTCCGGGAGAGCTGGTGCCGGCGCGGATCACCGATACCTATGAATACGACCTCGTCGCAGAAGCGTTACGCTAGGGTCCCGTGAATCTCGCCACGCAACTCACCCTCCTGCGGATCGTCCTGACGTTTCTCATCATGGGGCTCCTCTATGTACCGGGCCTGTTCGCCAAAAGTCTCGCCCTGGCCCTCTTCCTCATGGCGGCGGCCACCGATTGGCTCGATGGGTATGTGGCCAGACGGTTGCAGCACGTCAGCCCCTTCGGCATCTTGCTCGATCCGATCGCGGATAAGGTCTTGGTCATCGGCCTCCTGGCCGCCTTTGTCCAATTGGGCCTGATCCGCGCCTGGATGCTGCTGGTTATCGTCCTGCGTGAGCTGCTGATTACCGGGGTGCGGCTGTACGCCGCCAGCCGCGATGTGGTCATCCCGGCAGCTAAAGAAGGGAAGCACAAGACCGTCTCTCAGATGGTGGCGATCACGTTGGTGCTGCTGTTGTTGGTCCTCCACGCGGCGCTTCCTGCGCCTCGCGCGGCGGTGTTTGCCGCGCCCATGCATACGCTGATCCTGGCCTGTATGTGGATCACCGTGGGGTTGACCGTGATCTCCGGAGCCAGTTTCTTTTGGAGCAACCGTGTGGTCCTCGCAGATGCCGCGACTCGCCAGAGCGATCGCCACCGTTGGTGAGCTGGGGTCGAGCCCCCGCGCTCCCGGCACGGTCGGCAGCGCCGTCGGGTGGCTGATCGGTGTCCTGTGGCTTGCGCGCGCAGGCGCAGTTGTGCGGTTCGGGGTGGTGATCGGCGCAACCATCGTGGGCGTCATGGCCTCCACCCGGGCGGAACGTGAACTGGAACGTCACGACCCGTCCTGTGTGATCATCGACGAGGTCATCGGAATGGCCGCGGTGTTCGCCCTGATGCCCGCCATCGCCCAGCCGGTCTGGCATGCGGGAATCGCCTTCGGATTGTTCCGGCTGTTTGACATCCTCAAGCCCCCACCCTTGAAGTGGCTGAGCCGGTTTCCTGCCGGGTGGGGGATCGTGCTCGATGATCTCGGAGCGACGGCCTATGTCTGTGCGAGTGTGTGGGTCGCGACGATGCTCCTGGGAGTCCATGGTTTCTAGTTCCTGTTCATGCGTGCCTTCATCGCCGTGGAGCTACCCATCAACGTCCGGGACGCCGTGGTGAGCGTGCAACGGGCGCTGGCCACGACCGGGGCCGATGTGAAATGGGTAGAGGCGGATAACCTTCATGTCACCATGCGCTTTCTGGGTGAGATCACTGAGGTTCAGCGACAGGCGATCGAACGGATTTTGAAGAAGGCGGCAGGTCACACCAGCCCGATTCAGGTCGGTCTCTCGCATATCGGAGCGTTTCCGTCTTCCTCATCCCCGCGAGTCATCTGGGTGGGGATCGGGCAGGGCAGTGAAACGTTGACGCGGCTTGCGGGTGAGGTCGAAGAAGGTTTAGCGGGGCTGAAGATGCAGAAAGAGGATCGTGAGTTCGTGGCTCACGTCACACTCGGACGGGTCCGCTCACCGAAAAACCGAGCCCAGCTTGCGACTCGACTCAAAGAGGTTGGCTGGAACCCGCCTGCGCCGTTTCGAATCGAGCGCGTCACGCTCTTTCAGAGCACGCTCGGAGGCGCCGGTCCGGTCTACACCGCGCTCGGCAGATTTCCGCTTACCGCCGCTTGAGCAGTCTCTTCCTGAGCAAATTCAGCGCCATTTGGACCGCTTGGCCCTTGATCGCTACGCGGTCGCCATGGAAGCGAGAGCGCTCAACCACGCTTCCGCGCGCATCAGCCACCGCGAGATAAACCAACCCGACTGGTTTCGTGGGGGTTCCTCCGCCGGGCCCGGCGATGCCGGTAATCGCCAGTCCCACATCCGCACCGACGCACCGGCGAATGCCCTGCGCCATGGCTCGCGCAACCGGCGCGCTCACCGCACCGTGACGAAGCAAGAGTCCCTCGGGGACGCCCAACCATTCCTGCTTGGCCCGATTCTGATACGCCACGAGAGAGACCAGCAGATAGCGGGAACTGCCCGGGACGTTGGTCAGACGATCCGATACGAGGCCTCCGGTGCAGGACTCGGCGACCGCCAGTGTCTTGTGCTGCGCCACCAAGGTCTCACCTACGACCAACTCCAGCGCCTGCTCGTCCAGCCCATACACCGCCGCGCCCAGCCGTGCGCGCAGCCGTCGCTCAACCGTCCTGAGCGCGCGACGTGCCGCCGGCGATGATGAACCTCGCATCGTCAGACAGATATCCACCGCGCGCAAATTCGGATAGAGCCCCAGGGCCATGCCCGCAGGGATCGGCACCGTTTTGAGCAGGCGCTGAATCTCCAACTCCATCACGCCCACGGTTCTCAGCGTCCGGCTGTGAATCGGCGCGCGCCGGGTGCGCCGTCGCAGCCGCGGCAGGACGCTGGCTTCCGTGATGGCGCGCATCTCCTGCGGCACGCCGGGCAGCGCCACGACGATCGTCTCGCCAAGGCCAAGCGCGAGCCACACGCCCGGCGCGCTCCCGATGGGATTGGGCAAGGCCGAAGCACCCTGAGGAAGATAGGCTTGGCGCAGCGCCAGCGTGGTGAGGGAACGTTGATGGCGACGGCAGAAGGCGCGAATGTGCCGAGCGACCGCCGGAACCAAGACGAGCCGATGGCCTATCGCCTCTGCGAGAGCCGCCATGGTGAGGTCATCGAACGTCGGCCCGAGGCCCCCGGTGATGAGGAGCAGCCGGCTGCGGCGAAGGGCCTCGCGCACGCTCTGGATGATCAGCGTCTGCTCATCCGCGACCGCCGTCTGCCACGGACAGTCGATGCCGATCTCACGCAGCCGCCGGGCCAAATACGCCGCGTTGGTGTTGACCGTCTGGCCGCTGGTTAATTCTGAGCCGATCGAGAGGAGTTCCGCCTTCATAAGCAGCATTATACCATACCCTTGATTTGTATTTTCTGCAAATTTTGGCTTGACAGGGCGCAGCCGGCTGCTATGGTGGAAGGAAGCGGCGGAGAGGTGGTGGGGTGGACAGCACCGGACGTGCGGCGTATAATATCGGCAACGATGCAGGAGGCATGACGATGGCAGACAAAGAAAAAGATCGGCAGCAGGCGGATCGGCAAAAAGCTCTGGAATTGACGCTCAGCCAGATCGAAAAGCAGTTTGGCAAGGGCTCCATCATGCGGCTGGGCCAGGACACCAAGCTTGACATCCCGGCGATTTCCACAGGCTCACTGGCGTTGGACGTGGCCTTAGGGATCGGCGGGTTGCCGCGGGGTCGGGTCGTCGAAATCTTCGGTCCGGAATCGTCCGGGAAAACCACGCTGAGCCTCAGCGCAATCGTCGAAACCCAGCGTGCCGGCGGTATGGCGGCGTTCATCGATGCGGAGCACGCCCTGGATCCGACCTTCGCCAAGACGGTCGGGGTCAACCTGGATGACCTGCTCATCTCCCAGCCGGACACCGGGGAACAAGCGTTGGAGATCGCGGAGATGCTGGTACGCTCCAATGCGGTCGACATCATCGTTATCGACTCGGTCGCCGCGCTCGTGCCCCGCGCGGAGATCGAGGGCGAGATGGGCGACCAGTTCATGGGCCTGCAGGCGCGGCTCATGAGCCAGGCGCTGCGCAAATTGACGGGTGCGATTGCCAAGTCCAAGACCTGCTGCGTGTTCATCAACCAGCTCCGCGAGAAGATCGGGGTGATGTTCGGCAACCCGGAAACGACGCCGGGCGGGCGGGCGTTGAAATTTTACTCCTCGGTGCGCATCGATTTACGCCGTATCGAAACCATCAAGGTCGGCGACCGGGCCGTGGGCAACCGCGTGCGCGCGAAGGTCGTCAAGAACAAGGTCGCCGCGCCGTTTCGCCAAGCGGAGTTCGACATTCTGTTTGATGAGGGGATTTCCAAAGCGGGCAGCGTGCTCGATGTCGGAGAGAGTGCGGGCGTGATCCAACGGCAGGGGACGTGGCTCTCCTTCAATGAGACCAAGCTCGGGCAGGGCCGCGAAAGCGCGAGGCTGTTCCTCAAGGAAAATCCGAAACTCATGCAGGACCTGGAAGCGCGCATCCGCAGCCAGGCCGGCAAGGTCCAACCCAACAAGTTAGTGGAGGCTCAGGTGGGGGGATGAGACGACCGAACATCCGGTGGGCACTGTTCCTTCTTGTCATCGTCGGTCTTGGCGTGCTGGCGGGGCGAGGGAACTTGTGGTCCAGCAGCGCCAAACCGGCCGTCCAACCGACGTTGAACGCGCTGAGCGTCTCAAATGCCCAAGCCGCGCCGCAGGGCATCTCCACCGCCGAGTCGCTGGAGCAAGGATTCGTGCGCATCGCCGAGGGAGTAGGACCGGCCGTGGTGAGCATCTCCACCGAGCAAATCGAGCAGGTCCAACGCTACTTCAAGGGGCATCCGTTCTTCGGCCAGGAGCCGTTCGATGACTTCTTCCGCGACTTCTTTGGCGGCGAGGGCCAGCGGCAGGAGTTCAAGCGCTTCGGCTTGGGCTCCGGGGTCATTATCGATGCCCGCGGGTTTGTGCTGACCAACGAACACGTGGTGGCGGACGCGGATAAAATTACGGTCACGTTGGCGGACGGCCGGGAATTCTCCGGGGTCGTCAAGGGCAAAGATCTGCGATCGGATCTGGCGGTGGTGAAAATCGACGCCAAGAAGCTGCCCTCGGCCGCGTTGGGCGATTCGGATGGGCTCAAATCCGGCCAATGGGCGATTGCGCTTGGCAATCCCTTTGGCTTGGTCGGCTATGGAACCCCGCAACAGGTCTTGGGCCCTGAGCCCACCCTGACCGTGGGGGTGATCAGCGCGCTCCACCGACGGCTGCCGCGCCCGGTGCAGTCCGACCGTGACTACTCGGACCTGATCCAAACCGACGCGGCGATCAACCCGGGCAACAGCGGTGGACCGCTCCTCAACCTGCAAGGCGAGATCATCGGCATCAACGTCGCCATCCTCACCAGCTCCCGGGGAAACGAAGGCGTGGGCTTTGCCATCCCGATCAACAAAGCCAAGGCGGTGCTCGATGCCCTCATCGAAGGCCGGAAGGTCCTCTACGGCTGGCTGGGCGTGCAGATCCAGGACATCACCCAGGATGTGGCGGAATACTACGGACTCACCGACCGGGAAGGCGTTTTGGTCTACCAGGTGCTGCCCAACAGCCCTGCGGCCAAAGCCGGCTTGAAAGACGGCGACATCGTCAAAGCCTTCGACGGCACGCCGATCAAAAGCTCTCGGGGATTGATGGACCTGGTGGGACGCACCAAGGTGGGACACCAGTCGCCGATGGACATCTTGCGGGAAGGTAAGCGCATCACCCTGAACGTCGAGATCGGCGAGCGCCCCGGCGACGTGGAGACCGTCGAAGGTACCGCAGCAGGAGAGTCCTGGCGCGGGATCCGGGTGGCTGAACTCACCCCTCAGTTGGTGGAGCGTTTCGGGCTCCCGTCGGGAACGAGCGGCGTCATCGTGACCGAGATCGAGCCGAATAGCCCGGCGAGCAACGCCAATCTGCAGCCCGGCGACGTCATCAACGAGATCAACCGCGTGCAGGTTGGCTCCTTGAACGAGTATCGCCAAGCGACCGCCCAGACCAAAGGCAACGTGTTGGTGAGGACCAACCGAGGGTATGTCGTCATCAAAACCGGGGGATGATCCCACCACCTTTGTGTTTCGCCGAAGGCGAAGTCGCACGACACAAGAATTGGGCATCTGAATGGGCGGAGAACTTCGCCATCGTGCGACGGCTCCGCCAAGTGGCGGAGCGCACAAAGGTGGTGTGGATGATCCACGCCTGCGAGCGGTGGTTTCCCGGTATCTGCGCACCGGTGTCCGGTCAACCCAGGACGTGCTCCAGTACCTCTCTCGTCGAGGGGTTTCCGCCCAGCGTGCCGCCGGCCTGGTCGGCACGTATCGGACGCAGGGGCTGCTGGATGATCGCGTGGCGGCACGCTTGTGGGCCGACCACTGGGCGCGGCAAGGCTACGCCGCCTCGGCGATCCGCCTGAAACTTCTGGACAAAGGCTTCGATGAACAACTTGCGCATCACACGATTACCCGCCTTACCTGCGACGCCGACGACGAGGAACGGGCGCGTCGCCTCCTGGCGCAACACCTGCGCCGTTCGAGCAGCCGGCCGGTCCTCTCTCGCCTGGCACGCCTCTTGGCATCACGGGGATTCGACTCGGAGCTGATCGAGCGAGTCCTCCGCATCTCCCGCGATCTCGCAGCTTCCGACAGTGATGCAGAGTGCTGAACTCCGAGAGCGTTTTTTGGCGTTTTTCAAGGGGCAGAACCATGCGATCGTGCCCAGCGATTCGCTCATCCCCAGCGGCGATCCAACCGTGCTGTTCACCTCCGCCGGGATGAACCAGTTCAAGGACTATCTTTTAGGCAAGCGCACGGACCTGACGCGGGCGGCCTCGTGCCAGAAGTGCCTGCGAACCGGCGACCTGGAGCGCGTCGGCAAGAGCGCGAGCCACCACTCGTTCTTTGAAATGCTCGGCAACTTCTCCTTCGGCGACTACTTCAAGCGTGAGGCGATCCAATGGGCCTGGGAGTTTCTCACGGGGACACTCGACTACGCCGGAACGAAACAGAGCACGACGCCGGAGCTGTGTATCACGCCTGGTCTGCCCGCCTCAAAGCTGTGGGTGAGCGTCTACGAAAAGGACGAGGAGGCTTTGCAGCTCTGGCGGACGCTCGGCGTGCCGAAAGACCGGATCATCCCCTTGGGGCAGGCGGACAACTTCTGGCCAGCCAACGCGCCAAAGGACGGGCCGAACGGTCCTTGCGGTCCCTGTTCGGAAATTTACTTCGATGCCGAGGGCAAGGTCGAGGGGCCGAAGTCGGTGGAAGTCTGGAACCTGGTCTTCACCCAATACGACCGTCAGCCCGATGGCAGCCTCAAGCCGCTGCCTAAGCCGAACATTGATACCGGCATGGGATTGGAACGTCTGGCACGTGTCATGCAAGAGGTCGAGACAGATTACGAGACTGATTCCTTTCAGCCCATCCTAAACGCGATCCGTGCACTGTTTGAAAAAAAAGCGGAAAATCTACCATTCGGTCGCGATCAAAAGGTTGTTGCTGACCATCTGCGTGCTATTGTTTTTCTCTTGGCGGACGGCGTCCTCCCTTCGAACAAAAAGCAGGGATACGTCTTGCATATGCTTATCCATCGGGCGCATCGGCTCGGTCGGAGATGGGGAAATTTGAGTATGAAAAAGAAGCCATTTCTCTATCGGCTGGTTGGGATTGTGGTAGAAACGATGCGCGACTCACCGTATTTCGATACGCTAGAAGCCAAGCGAAACATGACTCAGCTTGCCATCGAACAGGAAGAATCGCAGTTTCTACAAACACTGGAACAGGGAGAGGATGCGCTGCTGCGGATTACGGAAAAGCAGCATTTTTCTCCAGGTTGGATTCTATCCGGAGAGGACGCTTTTCGACTCTACGACACCTATGGATATCCTATTGAGTCAACAGAGGATTTCGCTCACGAACGGAGTGGGACTGTCGATCGAGAGCGATTCGAGGCACTGCTCAAAACTCAACAGGAGCGTTCACGGGCGGCGAGCCAGTTCGGTGGAAGCATCTTCATGCCTACAACCCTGAAGCTCGATGACGTGAATAAGAGCGACTTCATCGGCTACCAGACCTTGCAGGCCGAGGCGACCATCAAAGGCATCTGGAAGGCCGGGCAGTGGGTGCAACAGGCCACACAGAATGATGAGATCGGGATCATCCTGGACCGCTCGCCGTTCTACGGGGAATCCGGCGGGCAGGTCGGCGATCAGGGGATCATCGAGTCGCCACGAGGGGCTGCGGACATTGTGAACACCACATGGGCGGATGAGCTCCTCGTGCATCACGCCAAGATTCGGCAGGGCACGATGGCGGTTGGTGAGCCGGTCCGGGCCACGGCGGATGCCCAGCACCGCTTGAAGGTCGCCCGCAGCCACACGGCCACGCACCTCTTGCACTGGGCGCTGCGCAAGGTCCTGGGGCCGGAGACTGTCCAGGCCGGCTCGCTGGTGGAGGCGGAGCGAGTGCGGTTTGATTTCTCGGCGCTGGGATCGTTGCGCGAGGAGCAATGGGTGAGCGTCGAGCGACTGGTGAACGAGCGCATCCGCAACGCTGATGAGGTCAAGACTGATCTGATGGATCTGGAGCGCGCCAAAGACGCCGGGGCGCTGGCATTGTTCGGGGAAAAGTACACGCGGCAGGTCCGGGTCGTCTCGATCGGAGACTACTCGAAAGAGCTCTGCGGCGGCACGCACCTGCGGCATACCGGCTCCATCGGGCTCTTCCGCCTGGCCTCGGAGAGCTCGATTGCCGCTGGCACCCGACGGGTGGAAGCGGTGGTCGGCGAGACGGCGCTGGAGCGCCAGCAGGAAGAGTCGCAGACGCTACGGCAGATCGCCCAGCAGTTGAGCCGCTCGCCGCAGGAGGCGCTGCAGGGGCTTGAGGAGCTGATGCAGCACCTCAAGCACGCAGAGAAGCAACTCAAAACCTTGAAGCTGGAATTCGCGCAGGCACAAGCCAAGCGTCTGGTGGCGGAGGCCAAGCACGTGGATGGGATTACCCTCGTGGCAGCCCAGCTTGACGGTGCGGATCGCGAGCTGCTCTCGGCGATGGCGGATGCGATCAGGGGTTCGCTGCGCGAGGGCATCGCGCTCTTGGTGTCTCGGGAGCAGCCGGACAGCGTGGCCTGGGTCATGGCAGTCAGCCCCGCGCTCGTCAAGCGGGGGTTGCACGCGGGACAGCTGCTCAAAGCGATCGCCGCCGTCACCCAGGGAGGCGGGGGGGGGAGGCCGGAATTTGCGCAAGCCGGCGGCAAGGATCCCGCCAAGATCCCGGACGCCTTGCAAGAGGCGGAACGGCTTATTCGCGCCGCCTTAGGACGGAGTAAAGCATGAAAGTGATTTCCACAACCGGACAGGAATGGCAGCGGCTGTGTAACCGGCAGCTCGTGCGAAAGCGCCAGGTCGAGGAGCGCGTGCGCACCATCATCGATGACGTGCGCCAGGATGGCGATGACGCCCTCCTGCGCTACACCCGGCGCTTCGACCGGGTGCGGCTCACCGCGAAACAGCTGCCGGTGACTGAAGCCGAGACCTCTGCAGCCTTCCAGCACATCGATCCGAACCTGATGCTGCACTTGAAGACGGCCATCCAAAAGGTCCAGACGTTTTACGGCCGGCCTCGCCTGAAGCCGGTGCGCATCGTCGATGGCGACGGGGTGTTCCTGGGAGAGAAATTCGATCCGATCGAGCGGGTGGGAGTGTACATCCCCGGAGGGACCGCGAGCCTGGTGTCCACGGTCTACATGACTGTGACTCCAGCCCGGCAGGCCGGGGTCAAGCACATCAGCCTGGCTACGCCGCCCCGGCGGGATGGAAGCGTGGACCCGAACATCCTGGTGGTGGCGAGCCTCCTGCACGTCGATGCGGTCTATAGGATCGGCGGCGCCCAGGCGATCGCGGCGTTTGCGCTGGGGACCAAGACCGTCGCCAAAGTGGACAAGGTCATCGGGCCGGGCAATGCCTACGTGGTGGAAGCCAAGCGGCAGGTCTTCGGCTTGGTGGACGTGGACACGCTGGCTGGTCCGTCGGAAATCGCCATCATCGCCAACCGTTACACGAACCCGCAGTTCGTCCTGACGGACCTGATGGCGGAAACCGAGCACGCCGGAGGCATCTGTTTCCTGATCACCACGTCCAAAGCGCTGGCGAAGTTGGCACGCAAGCAGATCCCCTCCGGGTACTGCGTGATCGTGGACAACCTCGATCAGGCCGCGGAGGTAGCCAACCGTCTGGCACCGGAGCACCTGCAGATCATGGTGAACTCTCCGCGTAAACTGTTGAAAAAGATCCGCAACGCCGGTGCGGTGTTCCTCGGACACTACTCACCGGTCACCGTCGGCGATTACATCGCCGGGCCCAGCCACGTGCTGCCCACCGGCGGCTCGGCGCGGGTGTTTTCCGGTATCGGCATCGAGGATTTCATCCGCAAGACCTACGTCATCGGATACACCAAAGGGGCTCTGGAGAAAGTGCGCGAGCCGCTCGAGCGGCTGACCGCGTTGGAGGGCCTCCCCAGGCACTTTGAGTCAGTAAAGGTGCGCCTCACATGAGACGAGTGCAAGTCATGCGTCGGACGCGTGAAACCAAGATCAGGACTGTGCTGAACCTTGATGGGAGCGGCAAGGTGTCTGTGGACACCGGTGTCCCGTTCCTCGACCACATGCTCACCCTCCTGGGTGTGCACGGGGTGTTTGACCTGGTGGTCAAGGCGACCGGGGACCTGGAGGTGGACGTCCACCACACCAATGAAGATCTTGGCTTGACGCTGGGACAGGCGTTCTCGAAGGCGGTGGGCGACGCCCGCGGCATCCAGCGCTTCGGGTGGGCGTATGTCCCGATGGAGGAAGCCCTGGTGCGCGTCGTGCTGGATTGCTCCGGACGGCCGAAACTCGTGGTCCGTGACCTGCGCCAGCCTCGCACGAAACTCGTCGGCTCCGGCACGAGCTATCAGTGGCACGATCTGGAGCACTGGCTGGAGTCGTTCGTGCGGGCGGCGAAGCTCACGGTGCACGTGGATCTCTTCGCCGGTGAGGACTTCCACCACACCGGCGAAGCTGTCTTCAAGGCGCTCGGCAAAGCGCTGGCGCAAGCGGTGCAGCGCAATCCCCGCGTCACGGGCGTTCCATCGTCTAAAGGCCGCCTCTGAAATGCCAGTCCATAGTCAATAGTCGATAGTCCATAGAACGTGCGCGGTAAAGGACAAGACATGGGAAACCCAACCAAGAATGTTTTTTTGACCATGGACCATGGACCATGGACTATGGACTACCCATGATTGTTATCGTCGATTACGGCATGGGCAACTTGCGGAGCGTCTCCAAGGCGCTGGAGCGCCTGGGGGCGCAGGTGCGCCTGACGAGCGACCCTGACGAAGTCGCGGCGGCTGAGAAACTCGTCCTGCCTGGGGTGGGGGCATTTGGAGCGGCGATGGCGGAGCTCCAACGCCGTCACTTGGTTGAACCGATTACCGCAGCGATCAGCCGAGGAACTCCGTATCTAGGCATCTGTCTGGGGTTGCAACTGTTATTTGAAGACAGCGAGGAAAGCCCCGGTATTCCCGGCCTTGGCGTGTTGAGAGGGACCGTCAAACGGTTCTCATTCAACTCATCACTCATCACTCATCACTCATCACTGAAGGTTCCGCACATGGGGTGGAACCAAATCTACAGCGTTCAGCGTGGAGCGTCCAGCGTTCAGAATGATGGTCGATTATTGAAGGGGATTCCGGAAGGGAGTTTCTTCTATTTTGTGCACTCCTACTACGCGGATCCGGCAGATCGCTCGCTGGTGGCGTTGGAGTCGGACTATGGTCTCCGATTCCCGGCGATGATCGAGCGGGAACGGCTGTTCGCCACGCAGTTCCATCCGGAGAAGAGCCAGGCCGTCGGTTTGAAGTTACTGGAAAACTTTGTCGCGCTCTAGGCTCGAGGCTGAAGGCAACAGCCTAGAGCCTCCAGCCTAGAGCCTTGAACAAGATGATCATCCTGCCGGCCATTGACCTGCTGGATGGCAAGGTCGTGCGCCTGACCCAGGGTAAGCGCGAGGAGGTCACGGTCTACTCGGACAATCCCGTGGAGATCGCCAGATGCTGGAAGGCGCAGGGCGCGACGTGGCTGCACGTGGTCGACCTCAACGGCGCCTTCGACGGCAGCTACGTCAACCTGCCGCTGGCGGAGCAGATCATCCGGCAGGTGGACGTCAACGTGGAGCTCAGCGGCGGCATCCGCAGCAAAGAAACCCTGGCGCGCGGGCTGGCCGCCGGGGCCAAGCGGATCGTCTTAGGCACCAAGGCCTGCGAGGATCCGGCGTTCATCCAGGAGGCCGCCGACCGCCACGGATCGAAGATCGCCGTGGCGATCGACGCGCGCGCCGGGCAGGTGGTGTCGCGCGGCTGGACCAGCACCACCAATCTCACGCCGGGGCAGCTGGTCCGCAGTCTCCTGATGCTGGGGGTGGAGCTGTTCATCTGCACGGACGTCACGCGGGACGGGACCATGCAGGGGCCGAACCTCGCGTTGCTGGCGCAGGTGTTCGACGCGGGCGCGCGGCAGCTCATCGCCTCGGGCGGCGTCTCCACAACGCAGGATCTGCAACAACTCCAGACGTTGGAAGCGCGCGGGCTGATCGGCGCCATCATCGGCAAAGCGTTGTATGAAGGAAACGTGAACCTCAAAGAAGCGATTCGTTTGGTGGGGGGCGGGTGACGCCGGAAGATGTTAGCCAAGCGCATCATCCCATGCCTCGACGTGGACAAGGGGCGGGTCGTCAAGGGCGTCAACTTCGTCAACCTGCGCGATGCCGGCAACCCGGTGGAAACCGCCCGCGCGTACAATGACGCCGGCGCGGATGAGCTGGTGTTCCTCGACATCACGGCCAGCCATGAACGGCGTCCGATCATCCTGGAGGTCGTTGAGCGCACGGCGGCCGTGGCCTTCATGCCGCTGACCGTCGGCGGCGGCGTTCGCAGCGCTGAGGACATCCGCGCGCTCCTCAACGCAGGCGCCGACAAGGTTGCCATCAACACGGCGGCCGTGGAGGACCCTGCGCTCATCAGCGAGGCCGCCGCCCGCTTTGGGAGTCAGTGCATTGTCATCGCCATTGACGCTAAGAGGGGTCAAGGGTCAAGGGTCAAGGGTCAAGGGTCGAACCCTTCACCACGTTGGGAGGTGTACACGCACGGCGGAAGGACGTCGACGGGCAAGGACGCCCTGGCGTGGGCCAAGGAGGCACAGGCGCGCGGGGCCGGGGAAATCCTCTTGACCAGCATGGACCGAGACGGCACGAAGGATAACTACGATCTTGAACTGACCCGCGCAGTCGCCGAGGCAGTGGGCATCCCGGTGGTCGCTTCAGGCGGGGCAGGAAAATTGGAACATTTCGCCGAGGTGCTCACCGTCGGCAAGGCCGATGCGGCGCTGGCCGCCTCGTTGTTCCATTTCGGAGACCTGTCGATTGCCGACGTCAAAACGTACTTGGCCAAGCAAGGAGTGATCGTGCGTCAATGAGCACACGGGTGAAGACCACGGCGTTGCTTGAGGTCTTGCGGTTTAACGACCAGGGCCTGATCCCTGCCGTCATCCAGGATGCGGCGTCCAAACGCGTCCTGACGCTGTGCTACCTCAACCGCGAGGCGCTGGAGCGCAGCCTGCGGGAAGGGAAGGTCTATCTCTTCCGCCGGTCCCAGAACCGGCTCATGCTCAAAGGCGAGACGTCCGGGCACATCCAGGTGATCAAGCGGGTGGAAGTGGATTGCGAGGGCAAGTCGATGGTGCTGCAAGTGTCGCAACGCGTGGCAGCCTGCCACCAGGGATATTTCAGCTGCTACGCCAGGCGCCTGACCAAGACCGGGCGGCTGGCGATCGGAGAGCGTAAGCGCTTCGATCCCGCCAAGGTCTACCGGGCGCCATGAACATCCACCCCTCATTGGCAGAATTCACCAGACTTGCCCGCGCAGCGAGCGTGGTTCCGGTCTGGGGCGAGCTGTTGGCGGATCTGGATACGCCGGTCAGCGCCTTTCTGAAATTGGATGACGGGCGCACCAGCTTCCTCTTGGAATCCGTGGAGGGTGAAGAGAAGGTGGCGCGGTTTTCGTTCCTGGGCAGCCGCCCGCGGTTGCTGTTCACCAGCCGGGGGCGCCAGGTTGAGATCCAGGAGCGCTTCGGTGACACCCGCCTCCGGGTGCGCCGGTATCAAGCTGAGCGCGATCCGCTGGATGAGCTGGCGCGTCTCATGAAGGGCTTTCGCGCGGCGTCCGTCCCCGGCTTGCCGCGCTTCTGTGGCGGGCTGGTCGGCTACCTGGGCTACAACGTCGTCCGCTTCCTCGAGCGCATTCCCGCGCATCCGCAGGACAGCCTCGAGATCCCGGATCTCATGATGATGCTGACGGAGTCCATGGTGATCTTCGACCATGCCAAACACAAGATGCTCCTGGTCGTCAATGCCTTCCCACAGGGACGCCCAGCGGCAGCCGTGTATCGCGCCTGTGCCGCGCAGATCCGCGCGATGGCCAAACAGCTCAGGAGTCCGGTCCACCGGCGCGCGCCTGTCGTGCGCCGGCGCCGCAGTGCACGGGTGCGCTCCAATGTCTCTAAAGCAGACTTCCTCCGAATGGTCAACCGGGCCAAGCGCGACATCCGCTCGGGCGAGATCATCCAGGCCGTGCTGTCCCAGCGGTTCGAGCGGCCCGTGCGCAGCGGACCGCTGGACGTGTATCGCGCCCTGCGCTCGCTCAACCCCTCGCCCTACATGTATCTGTTGCGGTTCGGATCGCTGTGCCTAGTCGGCTCCTCACCCGAGATGCTGGTGCGCTGCGAGGACGGACAGATTGAAACCCGTCCCATCGCCGGCACGCGTCCGCGCGGGCGCACGGCCCAAGACGATGAGCGGCTCATCCACCAGTTGGTCAACAGCCCCAAAGAGCGGGCGGAGCACCTGATGCTGGTGGACCTGGGGCGCAATGACCTGGGCCGGGTCGCGCGCATCGGCTCGGTGTCCGCGCCGGAGCTCATGGCGATCGAGAAGTACTCCCACGTCATGCACCTGGTCAGCTCCATCCGGGCCCGGCTGCGTCCCGGCAAGAACGCCTTCGACGTCCTGCGCGCGGCGTTTCCTGCCGGCACCGTCACCGGCGCGCCAAAAGTGCGGGCCATGGAGATCATCGCGGAATTGGAACGGGACGACCGCGGGCCGTATGCCGGGGCGGTGGGCTATGTCAGCTTCTCCGGAAATCTCGATACCTGCATCACGATTCGCACCATCCTCATGAAGGATGGCCGGGCGTACGTGCAGGCCGGGGCCGGCATCGTGGCGGACTCCAACCCCCGGCGCGAGTACCAGGAAACGATCAACAAAGCCAAAGGCTGCCTGGCGGCCCTGGAGCTGGCGGACGCCGGCCTCTCGGCCTGAGAGATTCCCCATGCTGCTCATGATCGATAATTACGACTCCTTCACGTACAACCTCGTGCAGTATCTGGGCGAGCTGGGCGAGGAGCTGACCATCGCGCGCAACGATCAGATCACGCTGCAGAAAGTCCGCACGCTCAAGCCCGCCGGCATCGTGATCTCGCCCGGGCCGGGCAGCCCGAAAGACGCCGGCGTCTCCAATGCGCTGATCAAGACCTTCGCCGGCGAAGTCCCGATCCTCGGCGTGTGCTTGGGCCACCAATGCATCGGGGAGGTGTTCGGAGGCCAGGTGGTGCGGGCCAAGCGGCTGATGCACGGCAAGACCTCCCAGATCCTACATGATGGCCGGCAGCTGTTCCAGGGGCTCCCCAATCCATTTGAAGCCACGCGCTACCATTCCCTCATCGTCCAGCGCGAAGGCCTGCCCAGCAAGTTGCAGATCACTGCCTGGACCAAGGAAGGGGAGATCATGGGACTGCGCCACCGGCGGCTGCCCGTATACGGGGTGCAGTTCCATCCGGAATCCATCCTGACAAAATCCGGCAAGGATCTGCTGCGAAATTTCTTGCGGCTCGCCAAGACCTTCCGGCGCCGGCGGGCATGACGGCCACGCTCGCCCAGCTCGCTCAACGGCCGTTGTCTTCTCACGACATGGCCGCGGCGATGGAACAGATCATCGGTGGTCAGGCGTCGACGCAAGACGTAGGAGAATTTCTACGGACGCTTGCGGCGCGCGGTGAAACCGCCGAGGAGATCGCCGCCGTCGTCGCCAGTCTGTGGCGCCATGCGGTTCCGCTGCTGCTGTCAAAGCCACTGGAGCTCTGCGACACCTGCGGGACCGGCGGGGATGGGCAGGGCACGTTCAACATCTCCACTCTCGCCGCGATCGTGGCCGCGGCCTGCGGGGTGCGGATCGCCAAGCACGGCAACCGTGCCGCCTCAAGCCGCTGCGGCAGCGCCGACGTGCTGGAAGCGTTAGGCTTCAACCTCAACGCGACGCCAGCGCAGGTGGCCCGCTCCATTGAGACGGTCGGCTTTGGGTTTTGCTTTGCCCCAACATTTCATCCAGCCATGAAGGCCGTCGCCGAGGTGCGCCGTCGCCTGGGCATCCGCACCATTTTTAACCTCGCCGGACCGTTGGCAAATCCCGCAGTGCCACCGCTGACGTTTCAATTGGTTGGCGTCTCGGACGAGCGGTTGATGGAGCCGATGGCACACGCCCTGCAGAAGTTGAGCATTCGCCACGGCCTGGTGGTTCACGGCGCCGACGGACTCGATGAAGTGACGACAACTGGCGAGACGCGTGCGGTGGAGATACCCTCCGGAAAGACGATACACTTGTCACCGGTGGAGTATGAGTTGCCGCGCGCGACACTGAATCAGTTGCGCGGCGGCGACGCGGCTGCGAATGCGGCCATCGCGCGCGAGGTGCTGAGCGGCGCTCCGTCTCCAAAACGCGACATCGTCGCGTTCAACGCCGGTTGCGTCATTTACACAGCGGACCAGGCGCAGACCATCGAGCAGGGAATTGCGCAAGCCATCGACGCCCTGGAATCCGGCCGCGCCCGGACAGTGCTGGAGCGTACCGTAGAGATGAGCCAGGCATGATCCTCGATGACATCCTCGCGGCCAAACGCCAGGAGGTCGAGGCGGCGAAAATCCGGCTCCCTCTGAAGGAGCTTGAGAAACGGGTGCCAGTCCCTCGCAGTTCGCGAGGGTTTCGATGCGCCTTGGAGGACGCCTCAGCCAAGCCGGCGCTGATTGCGGAGCTGAAACGCAAATCGCCTTCCAAAGGCATGCTGCGGGAACGATTCGACCCGGTCAGCCTCGCGCAGCAATTGCAGGACGCCGGCGCGGCCGCGCTGTCCGTGCTGACCGATGAGCGCTTCTTTGGCGGGACCCTCGATTTTCTGCGGGACGTCCAGCAGTTCACCGAGATCCCCATCCTGCGCAAGGATTTCATCGTCGATCCCTACCAGCTCTATGAAGCCGCCTACTATCAGGCGGATGCGGTCTTGCTGATCGTGCAGACGCTGGGCGATGAGCAGCTTCGCGACGCTCTGCAGCTCGCCCGCCACCTCGGGCTGGATGCCCTCGTGGAAGTCCATACCGAGACGGAGCTGGCGCGTGCGCTCGCGGCGGGCGCGTCCGTGATCGGCATCAACCATCGCAACCTGCGCACCTTCACCATGCATCCGGACATCACCGCGCGGCTCGTCCCCACGATTCCGGCGGGCATCGTGATCGTGGCGGAGAGCGGCATCCAGCATCAGGAGGAAGTCCGACACCTCAAGACGCTGGGGGTCCACGCGGTGCTGATCGGCGAGTCGTTGATGAGGGCGCCAGACCCGGCGGCCAAGGTCCGCGAGTTATTTACGGGCGTATGGTAACCAACCGCAACATTGACCGGGTCATCCGCACGCTCACGCGCCTCGTCGCGCAGTGGCAGGAGCCGGTGGTCGGGCGCTATAGGGACGACCCGTTCACCACGCTCATCAGTTGCCTCCTGAGCCTGCGCACGAAAGATGCGACCACGCGTGAAGCCTCCCAGCGCCTGTTTCGCCTGGCCCGCACGCCCCAGGCGATGAGCCGATTACCGACGCGGACCATCGAACGAGCCATCTATCCGGTGGGGTTCTACCGGACGAAAGCCCGCTGCCTCAAAGCCGTCTGCCACACCTTGCTGGAGCGCTATCAGGGCAGGGTACCGGATAGCTTGGAGGAGCTCCTCACCATCAAGGGGGTCGGGCGCAAGACCGCGAACCTCGTGGTGACCCTCGCCTTTCATCAGGATGGGATCTGCGTGGATACGCACGTCCATCGAATCAGCAATCGGTGGGGCTACGTCACGACGAAGACCCCTGAGCGCACGGAGATGGCGCTGCGGCAACGGCTGCCTCGACGGTATTGGCAGATCTATAACGACCTGCTGGTCACGTTCGGACAAAACCTGTGTCATCCCACCTCGCCGTGGTGCAGCCGCTGTCCGCTCACGCACGTATGCGCCAAGGTCGGCGTCGGGCGCTCCCGATGAGGCGCGGCATTTACAGAACCAACCCAGGCCGCTATACTCGTGCAGAAAGGAGTCAGATGTTACCCCCTACAGCCTCGCGCGTAGGTCGTGCGGGCCAGGTCGGATTGACCGTGCGCGACCTGCCGGCGTCCGAACGTCCCCGGGAACGCCTGGTCGCCCTCGGACCTGAGGCGTTATCCGAACAAGAACTTCTCTGTTGTATTTTGGGGCGGGGGATTGCTGGAGAATCGGTCCTCGTGACCGCGCAGCGGCTCTTGCAGGCGTTTGGGAGCCTTCGAGGTCTTGCGGAGGCATCGGTCGAACACCTGACACAGGTTCGCGGGGTGGGCGTCGCAAAAGCCGTCCAGGTGAAAGCGGCGGGGGAATTGGCGCGTCGCCTGGCGAAACCGGCTGCGGCGCGAGCGCAGCGCGTTGAAACCGCGGCAGCCGCCGCGGCCTTCATCCGCCCGCATCTGGGGGACAAGAAGAAAGAGCACTTCGTCGCCTTGTTGTTGGACAGTCGCCATCAGGTCATCCGCCTCAGCCCCATTGCGGTTGGGAGCTTGTCCGCCAGCCTCGTGCATCCCCGCGAGCTGTTCAAGGAAGCCATCGCCGCCTCTGCCGCGTGCGTCATCATCGCGCATAACCATCCCTCCGGCGACCCGGCGCCTTCTGAGCACGACGTGACGCTCACCAAACGTCTGGTCCAAGCCGGAAAACTACTGGGAATCGAAGTGCTGGACCACCTCGTGATCGGCGCACGGGGATGTATCAGCTTGAAGACGCTCGGACTCATCACCTGATTCTGCACAGCGGAGGAGCCATGAAGCATCTGCCAGGCGTCATGCTGGGAGCCATCGTCATCAACTGTCTGCTCGCCTCACGCCTGAGCGCGGCGGCGCGACCCGCGCCCGCGGCAACCGACAAAACCGATGAGCTGCTGCTACGCTACAACCTCTATCCGGCGCTCGGGAAACTCGGACGGGGGGTGGGGAATGCGCTTGGCGGGTGGCTGGAATTCCCGTTGAACATCCAGAAGCACTACACCAAGGCGGATACCGCCGCGAGCCTGTTCACCGGAGCCGCCGTGGGGCTCGTCAAAGGCGCGATCCGAACCGGCGTGGGGGTGTATGAAACCATCACGTTTTTCATCCCGTATCCGGAGGAGTATGCGCCCATCCTGCCGACCTTGGAATATTTCAAACGCTCAGAACCACGAAAAGAGCTGTTGTTGGAATAACATGATGAGCGCGTTCTGGTTCGCGATCCTGACCGCCCTGATTTGGGGCATCGTCCCGCTGCTTGAGAAACAAGGCTTGGCCCACTGCGATCCCACCATCGGGGTGTTTGCCCGCAGCGCCGGCGTCCTCATCGGCGCGCTCGTCCTTGGGGTGTGGTGGTCACCCTGGAAGGCGCTGGCACACTTGAACGCGGGGTCGTTCGTCCTGCTCGCGCTCGGAGGATTCCTGGCGAGCGTGGTGGGCCAGATGGTGTTCTACCACGCCTTGAAGGTCGGGCACGTCTCCCAAATCACGCCGGTCTCCGGAGCCTATCCCTTGGTGTCTGCGATCCTGGCGTGGGTGTTCTTTCGTGAACCCATCACCGCAACGCGCATCGCGGGGGTGGTCTGCATCGTGGCGGGCGTGCTGCTTCTGCGCCGTTAATGGCGCCGCTCGCCATTTCCGCATCCGTCCCTTCGACTCGCGCCACGGCCTCTGGCCGTGGGCTCGCTCAGGATTCCGCCCCACGGGCGGAGAGTCAGAGGCCACGGGCTTTGCCCGTGGGGCTCCACAAGACGCGCGCAGCCGCGCGTACCACTCTGATCCTGACGCAAGCGGACATCGAACGCCTCATCGACATCCCGACGGCCATCCGCCTCGTCCGGCAGGCCTTCAAGACGCAGGCACTGGGGCAGGCGACCATGCCGCCCAAGCTCTACCTGAATCTGCCGGAGGGGGACTTCCGCGCCATGCCGGCCTACCTGGCTCGCCCGCCGGCCTGCGGCATCAAGTGGGTCAACGTCCATCCGGCCAATCCGGCCAGGGGACTGCCCAGCATCATGGCGATCATCGTGATCAACGATCCGGCCACCGGCGTGCCGCTAGCGGTCATGGACGGGCTGCTGATTACCAAGCTGCGCACCGCCGCGGCAGCGGCGGTCGCTGCCAAGGCCTTGGCGCGTCCCGGTAGCCGCGTCGTGGGACTGGTGGGTTGCGGAGGCCAAGCCGATGCGCAAGTCTTGGCGCTGGCCGAGCTGTTCCATCTGGACGAAGTCCGTGTGTGGGGGCGCTTACCGGGGGAAGCCGCGCAGTTTTGCGCCCGGCTCAGGCGCCGGCTGCGGGTTCGGTGGTCGCCGGTGGCCGGCATCAAGGCCTGCGTCGCCCAGGCGGACCTCATCGTCACGATCACGCCGTCCCGGCGTCCGCTGGTGATGCGGCAGTGGATCAAGCCAGGCGCGCACATCAACGCCATCGGCGCCGATGCGCCGGGCAAGCAAGAGTTGGATCCGCAGATCCTGCGCGAGGCGCTGGTCGTCGTGGATGATCGCCGGCAAGCGATCCACGGCGGGGAAATCAACGTGCCGATTTCCAAGAAGCAATTCTTCCCGCGCCAGATCCACGCCACCGTCGGCGACATCCTGCTGGGCCGCAAGCGCGGCCGAACACGCGCGGACCAAATCACGGTGTTCGATGCCACCGGCCTTGCCACCCACG